>Ga0209482_1000510_pt1 | contig 33044 bp, 30 predicted proteins | sample CoawatmetaG10DNA_FD_187512 | JGI IMG/M metagenome (GOLD analysis project Ga0209482, IMG submission 187512) | Marine microbial communities from the West Antarctic Peninsula - Coastal water metaG104-DNA (SPAdes) (version 2) | ecosystem: Environmental > Aquatic > Marine > Coastal ...
AAATTATTGAGTCAGATTCAAATGTAAATCCTCTTAAAATTAATAAAAAAGACTATTCAATAAAAAATATAGATGCTCAAGAGGTTTGTAAGGTTGCTGAAATTTTATTGAATTAATAAGTAATTTTAAATTTCTTAGCTAATTATTACTTGGCTCGCTTGATTGATGGATTCAAGGATATACTTTGCATTAGAACTAGATTTGTCAGTTTCATTCGCACTTCTGACAAGAATAGTATTGGAAATTCCAGCACTATTTGCAGAAGTAATATCGATTTCATTATCACCAATCATCCATGAGCTTTCCATGTCAATATCGTATTTAACCTGAGCATTAATAAACATTCCAGGCTTAGGCTTCCTGCAAGAGCAGTTTGATTTTGGACCATGAGGGCAGTGAAATATATCTAATATTTTTATATTATTTTTTTTAAATTGATTTATCATCCACTTAGTTATGATTTGATAATCATTCTCAGAGTATAGTTGACGAGAAATTCCAGACTGATTTGTAACAATAATAATTTTATATTTCAAGCTTTCAAGATAGCGGCACGCTTCAAAAACACCATTGATAAATTCAAAGTCTTTAATTCTGTGTAGATAATTTATATCCTTATTAATCACACCATCTCGATCAAGGAAAATAGATTTTATAGTCATAAATTAATGTAAGTATAATAAAACAATTATTTTAATTTAGCTTAAAGAGTGCTTATGTTTTCTTATTTTAATCTAGATAAGACTTATCAGTTTCTATTAATTATTCTGTCCTTCCTAATGCCATTAACAGTTTTTGGCGCTAACCTAATTATTGTGACTATTTGCTTACTTTGGTTGTTTTCTGGAAATTATAAATCTAAGTTTCATGATATTGTCACTAATAAATTATTATTAGCCTCTGTTTTATTTTTTTGCCTTCATGTCTTTGGATTAATATGGACTGAGGACTTAAATTGGGGGCTGCATATTGTTCATAAAATGTGGTACTTTTTACTTTTGTTTCCAATTCTTTATACAATAGTTAGAAAAGACGATATAAAGTTATACATATTTGCATTTTTATTTGCAATTTTTATAACAGTAATTTCTTCATATTTGGTTTGGTTTGAGTTAATTGAACCATTTAGATTTGCAACTGTTACCGATCCTACTCCATTTATGAGTCGTATTTCTTACAACCCAATTTTAGCGTTAGCAATTTATATTGTTCTTCATGAGGTATTTTTTAATAAAAAATTGTCTAATTTTTTATTTTCACTCTATAGTTTTTTTTCGATTAGTATGATAATTAATATGTTTATTACTGGTGGCAGGGCTGGACAAGTTATTTTTTTTGTAATATTAGCAATATTAATTTTTCAAGTTTTTAATAAGCAAAGATTAAGGTCGCTCATAGTGATATCAATATTGATACCTGGAATATTTTTTTCTGCTTATCAAACAAGTTGGCTTTTTCAAAAAAGAGTCGATTTGGCAGTTATTGAAATAGCGTCTTATTCGGATATAAGCTCATCTGCTATTGGATTAAGAATTAATTTTGCAAGAAATTCATGGGATGTCATTAAAGAAAATTTAATCATTGGAGTTGGAACAGGAGATTTCCCTAAGGAATACAAGAAAATTAATAAAATTAACTCACCCAATCTACCAGATGCCACAAACCCACATAATATGTATATTTTGGTTTTAATGCAACTTGGTTTTTTAGGTCTACTTAGTATGCTGTCTATTTTTTACTATCAAATTAAACTTTCATTTAACTCACCAAGTAAACTTATTCGAGATGTTGGAATAACATTACCTATAATGTTCTTAATTTTAATGTTAAGTGATTCATATCTTTTAGGTCATTACACATCATTAATGTTTGTTTTGTTTAGTTCTTTTTTATACAAAGATTTTGAGAAAAACTAAAAAAATACTAATAATAATTCAACGCTCTAATGGAGATGTCTTTTTAAGCCATTCACTCGTTAAGGCTCTTTATGAACATTATAAGGGCCCACATATTGACCTATTTATTAATGACGATACTGCAACAATTGCTAAACTTATTCCACACATAAAAAATATTTATACTTTTTCATATCTAAAGAAGAAAAAAGCTAGGTGGAAGCAAGAAAAAGATATTTTATTTAGCCTTTATAAGAAGTATGACTTAAGCATAAATCTTACAGCAAGTGATAGGAGCGTTTTATACGCTTTACTAGCAGGGAAAAAGTCAATTAGTGCTATTGAAATTGAGAAGAAAAAATCCTGGTGGAAAAAAATATTTCTTACTCATTACTACTTTTTTGATAATTCTAAGCATATTTTAAAAAATAATCTTGAGTCTTTGAATCTACTTAAAATTAAATATGATCGTATTCATAATCCAATTGAGCCCTCTAAAAATATAACTTTAAATGTTAAGAAAAAATTAAAAGCTATAAAAGTTAATAACTTTTTGATATTTCATGCATCAACTCAGTACCAATATAAGATGTATCCTCAAAATTTAAGAGATACTCTTTTATCTAGTTTAAGTGATTTAGGGGTTTCAATTTTAATTACAGGAGGAAGTAATTCCCTTGATTTACAAATAAAAAAACAAATTCCATTGTTACCTAATGTAATTGATTTTATTGGCGAAACCTCGCTTGAAGAATTTTTTGCATTAAGCAAATTATCTCTTGGATATATTGGAATGGATACACTGAATATGCATATAGCCGCATCACAAAATAAGCGTATTTTTGCTATATTTGGCCCAACTAATTTAAAAATGTGGTCTCCTTGGTCGAATCAATTAAAATTATCAGCAGTCCAAGATAGACCAATCCAAACATATGGAAATGTTACTATTTTTCAAGCAGATATGCCATGTGTTGCTTGTGGGAAGGCTGGATGTAATGATGATTTAGGCAATAGTGACTGTTTGGATAATATTAATCCCAATAGGATTTTTAATGAAATAAAAGATTGGTATCTTAAACTAAAAAATAATGCTGAAATTCCAATCCTGACTAATAAGTATGAGTAATTCAAGAAAAGTTCTTTTATATATAGTTTATGGTGAAGATCAAACTTATTATGATGGTGCTATATTTAGTCTTATGACATTTATGAATTGGACAAAAGATATCAATCAAATAGAAACAGTTGTTTTAACTGAAAAACCAGAAAAATTTTTAGATTATCCAGTTAAGACTTTGTTCATGAGTGAAAAACAAAAACATGAGTGGTCTTTAAATGGTGCATATCATTTTCGTATTAAAAATCGTGGCTTAGCGTATGTAATGGACAACTTAAAGCTAAAGGAGCTTGATAAGATTTTATTTTTTGATACAGATACATACTTTCATAAATCACCATTACCTCTTTTTGATTTAATACAATCAAATCAAGCTCTGTTTTATCTAAATGAGGGGTTAATATATGATAGAAAAAGATTTAGAATTTATATTGAGACTCTCGAGGGTAAAAAAATTATAATTGATGATGAAACATATGAATTATCAAGAAAATCAGCTTTATGGGGGTCACTAATGGTTGGCATTATGGCGAGTATGCGTCCAAGTGTCGATTGGGCTGACAAGCTTATGATTAAATTTTTTGATATAGTTCCATCTCACACAATTGAACCTTTTGCACTATCTGAAAGTTTGTTAAGAAAATATAAGATGGTAGAAGGTAAAAAATATGTAAGTCTATATTCAACTTCTAGAAAGAAAGAATATGCCAGTAATGTTTTGGCAAATTTCTTAAAAGATAATAAAAAATTAAATTTTGATGAAAAGGTTCGTTTAGCTCAGCAAGTTAGAGTTAAGAGGCCTTTGTACATAATTTTTAAACAAAGACTAGTTAGATTACTTAACAAATGATAACTGATTTTAAAATTCCAATTTTGATGTACCATAGCATCGAGTCAATGCCTAAAACTACAATAATGAGAAGCTTACATGTGCCCCCTAAAAGATTTAAATTTCAGATGTGGATGCTTAAAATTCTAGGCTATCAAGGCCTCAGCTTGAGGCAACTCAAGCCATATATCAACGGAGAAAAACATGGAAAGGTAGTTGGCATTACATTTGATGATGGTTATCAAAATAACCTACTTAATGCAGCTCCAATATTAAGAAAGTATAATTTTAGTGCTACATGCTATATAGTTAGTAAAAGAACTGGAGATTCTAACAAATGGGATCTTGAAAAAAATATTACTCAAAGACAGCTGATGTCTGATAATGAGATTCAAAAATGGCTTAATTTAGGGATGGATATTGGTGCCCACACTCAAACTCATGCTGATTTAATTAAAATTAATCATATTATTGCCATGGATGAGATAAAGAATTGTAAGACTGATTTAGAAAAAAAATTTAAAATATCAATTAATGACTTTTGCTATCCTTTTGGTCGATTTGATGATACTACTATTGAATTAGTAAAAAATGCTGGTTTTAAATCTGCCACTACTATGATTCGTGGTAGGGTAAAAATAGATTCAAATAAACTTGAATTACCTAGAATTCCAGTAACACACCATACTTTACCTCATCTCTTTTTGGCCAAGATATTAACGAATTATGAGGATAAAAGGAATTAATAATATAATCTTCGAATAGATTTTACAATGATTATTAGTGATTCAATTTTTTAGATCTTTGAATTGAATCAATGCTAGGAGCTTTCCAATTTTTTTGAGTCTCTGTAAGCTTTATATACCTATAAAAAGTACCTTCAAAATTACCAAAGGCGATTACAAGGCCTGGCCCACCATCTAAGAATCCTAGTTTAAATATATAATGCTTAATAAAAGACCAAAGACCATGAAGAACTGCTTTAAAAACACTCCCTTTTACACCTTTTTCTTGTAATTTTTCTACTCCTAGAGTAGAGTATCGATTGGCTTTATTTATCACTTCCTCAGTGTTTTTAAACGGAAATTGCCAAATAATATTATTAATAGTTCCAATTTCTTTATTACTATGATTTACAAAGCCTTCATGAACTGATTCCATAGTGTAAGACATTTTTCCCTTTTTAAAAAGCTGAGGTTGCCTAAAGTTTGGGTACCAGCCAGAATGCTTAATCCATCTTCCCATAAAAAAATTCTTTCTTGGTACTCTATATATATCCAGAGACGCATCATTAATTAGTTTAATAATTTCATCACGCACTTCAATTGTACATCTTTCATCTGAATCAAGGCTAAAAATCCAGTCACCATTACAGTGACTAATTGCTTGATTTCTTAAATCACCATAACCCTTAAATGGAATATGTACAACTTTTGCACCCAACTCCATAGCTATTTCGCTAGTTCCATCAGTACTGTTTGAGTCAGCTACTATTATTTCATCAGCCCATAAAACGCTATTGATACAGTCACTAATTTTATCAGCCTCATTAAAGGCAATAATATAAACAGAAATTTTCATATAATAAGTAAAATGACAAACATTATTTAATATTCCATATAAGTCTTTATAAGAATAAATGGATTATAATTTATTCTTATTTTATCTAATAACTCAGTAGCTAATGAAACTTACTCTAATTATCACCACTTATAATTGGCCAGAGTCTTTAATCCTAGTAATTGAAAGTATAAAGCTTCAAACTATTCGTCCCGACGAAGTTATTATTGCTGATGATGGAAGTGGTAATGAAACAAAAGATTTAATTACTAATATCATTAATAATTCTGATTTAAATATCATTCACTCATGGCAAGAAGACAAGGGCTTTAGGGCTGCTAGATCTAGAAATAAAGCAATAATTAAGTCTTCTGGAGGCTATATTGTTTTGATTGATGGAGATATGATCCTTCACCCAAGCTTCATACAAGACCATATTGTTGCTTCTGAACCTGGATTTTACGTTCAAGGATCAAGAGTGTTATTATCAGAGATACAAACTAAAAAAGCTCTTGATAAAAGAAAAGTGGATTTTTCATTTTTTACACCAGAGTTAAAGAATAGAAAAAACTCAATTCATTCTAAATTACTTTCCTCAATATTTTCAAATAAAAAGAATCATTTACGAGGTATTAAGTCTTGTAATATGTCTTTTTATAGAAAAGACTGCATAAATATAAATGGGTTTAATAATGATTTTGAGGGATGGGGACGGGAAGATAGTGAATTTGTAGTTCGATTAATGAATAGTGGAGTTAAAAGAAAAAATGTTCGCTTTAATGCGATTCAATTTCATTTATGGCACAATGAACATTCTAGAATGTCATTTAATAAGAATGATCAGATACTTAAAGATGCAATAAATAATTGTATTAAATGGAGTGAAAATGGAATGAATTCCATAAAAGACTATGAAAGTTAGTGGATTTACATTTATAAAAAATGGTCAGATACTTGGCTATCCATTTATCCAATCAATTCAATCAATTCTTCCAATTGTAGATGAATTTATTATCAATGTAGGCTTCAGTGAAGATGATACTTTGGAGATAGTAAAGTCAATTAATGATAAAAAAATAAGAATTATTCAATCAGAATGGAACGAGTCAATGCAAGATCGAGGCTATGTTTATGGGCAACAAAAAATGATTGCACAATTTAATTGTTCAGGTGATTGGGCTTTCTATATTGAAGGAGATGAAGTTTATCATGAAGGAGATTTAAAGAAGATTACAAAAGCAATGGAGTTAAATTTGAATAATTCTGATGTCGAAGCTCTTGTATTTGACTTTAAGCATTTTTATGGAAATGCTAATAGTTTCCTTGATTCTCCAGGCTGGTACCGTTCAGAAGCTAGGATAATAAAAAATTCAATTAGAAATTATGCTCCAGATGGACTCTTTTGGCTTGTATTAGGCACTAATAAAAAAGGCAGGTATCCTAAAGCTAAAAAAACTGGCGTAACTTGCTATCATTATGGCTGGGTTCGAAGCGAAGAGCAGATGAATCTAAAAACTAGTAAAGTTCAGAAGTACTGGGGTAGTGAGCCAGTTAATATTGATTATACTCAAATGGATCAATCAATTATTAGGGAGTTTAAAGGGACACATCCCAAAATTATGCATGATTGGCTTCCTAATGAAACTGGTATTTTTCAGGCTGCCAAAAATTACATACCAACCCAAAAGCAAAAAAAACACCAAATAATGAAGAGATTTGAAAATTTTTTTGGTATAGATTTAAGCAAAAAACATTTTAAACTGATTTAATGAAGATTCTTATTGAACTTCCTACATGGCTTGGTGACGCAGTTATGGCAACTCCTTCTATTGAAAATTTGTCAAATTATTTTAATAATTGCGAAATTACATTAATAGGCTCAACTATTACAATTAATGCTTTAAAAAATCATCCTAAAGTAATTAAAACATATATTTTGGAAAAAAATTATATTAGCCTATATAAAACTATAAAAGGTTTTGGAGGGTTTGATATATTTCTTTCTTTTAGAGGCTCTTATAGATCAAAATTCATTAAATTTTATGTATCTTCTAAATATAAGTATCAGTTTGATAAAAATAATTATATTAAGGGTCATCAAGTAGAAAAATATAATGACTTTATTAATAATAGTATAAATATTATTTCTTTTCCAGGCAGTTTAAGGCTTCACAATAATAAGCAACGCAAGGGCACTAAAAATAAATTATTGGGCATCAATCCAGGCTCTTCTTATGGAAGCGCTAAAAGATGGTATCCAAAAGAGTTTGCAGATGTTGCAGCTATAATGTCGAGTTCATATGATATTATTATTTTTGGAGGCCCGGAAGAAAAAGAGATTGCAAAAGATATTGAGAGATATTTAATCGAAAAAGGTGTAAATAATTATCAAAATATCTCTGCTAAAACTTCTATTAATGAGCTAATTAATCAAATTTCAAATCTTGATTTATTTATCACTGGTGATAGTGGGCCGATGCATTTAGCGGCAGCTTTTCAAGTCCCTACAGTAGCAGTTTTTGGACCAACTAAAGATAAAGAAACTTCTCAATGGATGAATGAGAAGAGCTTAATTGTTAAGAAGAACTTAGATTGTCAGCCATGTATGAAGCGTAAATGCCCACTTAAACATCATAATTGCATGAAATCAATTAAATCAATTGATGTTTTAGATGCCATCAATTCTATTGTTTAGTTATTTGAAAATGCCTGCTCTATTAAGTGACATAGTGTATGACCAATCAAAATATGCATTTCTTGAATTCTTGGGGTGTCTTCAGAAGGAACTATGAGATTAATCTCACAAAGATTGTTAAAATTACCTCCACCTCTTCCACTAAAGCCGATTGTTCTACATTTCATTTCATTGGACATTTTTAGTGCATTCAAAACATTAGGGCTTGTGCCTCCGGTACTTATACCTATTGCAACGTCTCCAGGATTAGCAATTGCCTCTACTTGGCGTGAAAAAATCCGATCAAATCCATAATCATTTCCAATAGCTGTTATTATGGAAGTATCTGTAGTAAGGGAAATAGCCCCTAAACCTTGTCTTTCCGTTTTATATCTGCTTACTAATTCTGCAGCAAGATGTTGGGCATCAGCAGCACTTCCTCCATTGCCAAAAAATATAATTTTGCCTTTATTATTGAGACACTCAATGCATATTTTGGCAGCCTCTTCAAGGGGTTGAGAGATAACTTGTATTGTCTCTTTAGAGGTTATTAAATGCTCACTAAACTCGGACTGTATTATTGATTTCATAGTTTTTTACTTTTTTGTATTTTTTGTATAATTAAGGAAGAGCTTTTATTTGGAATAAATTTAATTAATTGAAGTTCATCAACAATATCTTGTCCTGCAACCACCTTGCCATCATAATCACTGCCTTTTACAAGGATGTTTGGTTTAATTGCATTAATTAAGTTATATGGTGTATCTTCATCAAAAACTACTACATAATCGACTACTTCAAGTGCAGCTAAGATGTATGCTCTATCTGATTGCATATTAATAGGTCGCTCTTTCCCTTTTAAGGCAGTGATTGATCTGTCAGAGTTCAATCCCACAATTAAAATATCACCAAAGCCTTTAGCAGACTCTAAATAACTAATATGACCCATATGAATTAAATCAAAACACCCATTAGTAAAGACAATTCTCTTGCCTTTTGATTTTAGATCTTTTGTCAACGAAACAATTTCTTTAAGTGTCTTAATATGCTCTTCACTGGAAGACTTATTAATGCTTGACTCATATTCATTTATCTCATCTAGAGTTGCAGATGCACTTCCAATTTTCCCTACTACTACTGCTGCTGCAAGGTTAGCAAATTCTAATGCATCATCAATATTGATTCCACTAGCAAGACAGAAACCTAATGAAGCGATTATAGTATCACCAGCACCAGTTACATCAAAAACCTCTCTTGCAATTGTTGGGTGAATTCGAAATTGGCCATCATAAACCGCCACCCCATCTTCACTAAGAGTGATAATCGAAACTTCTAAATCTAATTTTGATTTCAGTTCAGTAATTGCCAAATTTAAACTGTCATGATCAATAATATTAATATTTGAAGCTTCACTTGCTTCTTTTTTATTAGGGGTCAACAAATACGCGCCTTTATATTTTGAGTAATCTCGACCTTTAGGATCAACTAAAACTTTTTTGTCGTATTCTTTAGCAGTTTTAATTAAAGACTTTGTCAGTTCAACTGTCAAAACTCCTTTTCCATAATCAGATAATAGAACAATATCATAACTAGATATAATTTTTTTAAAAGTATCAAGAATAGTTTTTTGCGAGTTCAGGCTTATTTCATTTGTACTTTCACGATCATATCTGACTACTTGTTGTTTAGACACAATAATTCTAGTTTTTCTAGAGGCTAAGCGTCCTTCTTCGATAATTAAATATTTTGTGCTTATATTAATTTCTTGTAATAATTTTTTTAACTTATGAGAATTATCACAATTTCCCAAAACACTTACCACATCAATGTCGGATCCTAGGGACTTTAGGCTATTAATTACGTTACCAGCTCCTCCAAGAAGGGTATTTTCATTTTCAATATCAATTATTGGCACTGGTGACTCAGGTGAGATTCGATCAGATGATCCCAATAAATAATGATCAACCATAAGATCACCAATAACTAATATTTTTGGGGTTTTATCTTGAAATTTAATCACAAGTATTCTTCACCATGAAGCCTTCTAATTTCTGGAATATAGGCTTTAATTCCTTCTTCAAGAGAAAATTGGGGATTAAAATTTAGATTTATCAATGAAGAAGTGATATCTGCCTGAGTATTTGATTGATATCCAGTGTATGGATTAGTAAAATATTCAATATTTAAATTAGTACCAAGTTCTTTTTGGAGAATATCTACGATATCTTTGAAGCTTCTTGGAGCTGATGTTCCAATATTATAAGTTCCATTTTTCAATGGGTTGCATGCTTTAATATTTGCCTGAACAACATCTTCGATGAATATAAAGTCACGAAATATTTGATCTGAGTTTTTAAAAAGACGAGGTTTTTCACCATTTAATATCTGATGTCCTAGCTGAATAATCATAGATGAAGTTTTAGCTTTGTAAAACTCTCTATTTCCATATACATTAAAAAATCTTAAGCCAACTATAGTCATATTTGGGTTTTCTTGAGAATATCGGGCAGCAATCTGATCCATTAGTAGCTTACTAAATCCATAAGGGTTTTCAGGTTTTTCTTTTCCAACAGTCTGTGGAGTAGAAAGATTACCATATGTAGCTGCTGAGCTTGCATACACCATTATGGCATTATCTTTTTTAGCAAGCTCTAATAAGTCATAGAATGAATTTACATTAGTCTGAAAAACAATTTCCTGATCATAGACTCTTGTATCTGAAATTGCTGCATGATGGAAAATAAAATTAAATTTGTATTCTTTTAATTTGGCTAAATCAATCTTACTATTAAGATTTCCACAGATTACATCACCATTAAAGCCTATTAAATTCTTATAATGTCCATAACTCTTAGGGTTTCCATTAGAGAAAAGATCTTCATTTCTAAAACAATCAAATATTACTATATGCGCCTTAGGAAAATTCTCTTGAAAATAAAATGCTAGATTACTCCCAATAAACCCAGCACCGCCAGTTATAAGAATTGTCTTATTGTTAAAATCTATATTGTTATAATTCATTTATATAATCTAAGTATCAATTTTGTATAATTATTCTTTACTATTACATAGTTTACTAAGTTTTCAATAAATAATGGTTAAATGCATTACTTATTTTATTAAAAGATTTTTATTTTTTTAACTGGTATTTAGAATCAGTAAAAGAATATAAGTGACCTTCACTCAATCTTTTTTTTTAGTTTAAAATGATTTTGTATGTATAAAAAGTCACTTGTGATTTTACATTAGTAACATTAGGTTTTAATTTTTAAAATATTTTATGACAATTATCCCAATAATTTTATCAGGCGGTTTTGGAACACGAATTTGGCCCTTATCAAGGCAGCAGCATCCAAAACAGTTTATTTCTTTATTAGGAAAAAACAGTCTATTCCAGGAAGCATTGACTCGTTTAAATGGGTTAAAAAATATAGGAAATCCTCTAGTTATTTGTAATTCGGACCATCGCTTCTTGGCTGCAGAGCAATTAAAACAAATTGGCATGGAAAAGTCAGTAATCTTACTTGAGCCTGTAGGAAGAAATACCGCTCCAGCAATAACTGCAGCAGCTTTAAATATTGTTAATGATATTGATTTAAAAAACGCCATTATGCTTGTTCTATCTGCTGACCATGTAATTAAAAATATAAATGAATTCCATAAAATAATTAATCAAGCTTCTTTTCATGCAAAAACTGGCAAGTTAGTAACTTTTGGAATAACTCCTAGTTCTCCAAATACAGGCTATGGCTATATAAATTTTTCTAATACAAATAATAAAAACTCATATAAAGTAAAAGAGTTTGTAGAAAAGCCAAGTAAAGAAAAAGCTGAATTTTATATAAATCAAGGTGATTTTTTATGGAATAGCGGGATGTTTATGTTTAAACCCGAGGTTTTTTTAGATGAGTTAACTATTCATTCAGAAGAAATACTAAGAACTGTAACAAAATCATTAGAAAATTCTTCTGAGGATTTAGATTTTATTCGCCTTGAAAGAGAGTCTTTTGAATTAAGCCCAAGCTTATCAATTGACTATGCAGTTATGGAAAAAAGTAACAATGTAGTCGTTCTTAAGCTTGACGCTGGTTGGAGTGATGTAGGAACTTGGCCTTCATTATATGAAATTAGTGATAAGGATGAGAATGGTAATGTTCTAAAAGGAGATATCTTTACTGAGGATACTTCTAATAGCTATATTGATGCCAGACATCATATGGTTGCAACAATTGGTGTAAATGATTTAGTAATTATTGATACACCAAATGCAACTCTAGTTGCAAATAGAAGTAAAGCTTCAGAGGTTCAAAAAATTGTAAAAAAATTGCAAAATTTAGAGCGGGATGAATATAAGAGTAATCGTAAGGTTTATCGACCTTGGGGATGGTATGATTCAATCGAATCTGGCTCAAATTTTCAAGTTAAGCGGCTTCATGTTTATTCAGGCGCTAAACTATCTCTCCAAAAACATCATAAGAGAGCTGAACACTGGGTTATAGTTAGAGGAACTGCTTCAGTAATAAATGGAGAAGATAAATTTACTTTGAATGAAGGTGAGTCAACATTTATTCCTATTGGTGTAGTTCACTCTCTTGAAAACACAACAAATAAACTGCTTGAAATTATTGAAGTTCAAAGTGGAGCTTATCTTGGAGAAGATGATATTGTCCGTTTTGAAGATGTATATGGAAGAGTTGTTGTAAATAAAAAAGAAGAACTTTGAAGATATTAGGGATTAAATATGTTGAATAATAAAGTAGCTTTAATCACAGGTGTAACAGGACAGGATGGTGCCTACCTTGCAGAATTTTTATTAGATAAAGGCTATGAAGTCCATGGTATTAAAAGACGTTCTTCTTCTTTTAATACTGATCGTATTGATCATCTTTATCAAGATCCTCACGAGGTTAATAAAAAATTTATACTTCATTATGGTGATCTTTCTGACTCAATGAGTTTAGTTAGGATTATTCAAAAAATTCAACCAAATGAAATTTATAATCTGGGTGCACAATCTCATGTTGCAGTATCTTTTGAAACGCCCGAATATACTGCTGATACAGTTGGTTTGGGCGCGCTTCGTATTTTGGAAGCAATAAGAATATCAGGACTAGAAAAGAAAACTCGCTTCTATCAAGCATCTACATCAGAGCTTTATGGTGAAGTTCAAGAGACTCCTCAAAAAGAGACCACTCCTTTCTACCCTCGATCACCATATGGCGCTGCAAAGTTATTCGCATACTGGATAACTGTTAACTATCGAGAGGCCTATGGAATGTATGCATGCAATGGTATATTGTTCAATCATGAGTCACCACTTAGAGGGGAGACTTTTGTAACCAGAAAAATCACTAGGGCATTAGCTAGAATCTCATTAGGCTTGCAAGATACCTTGTATTTAGGTAATTTAAATTCTATGCGAGATTGGGGGCATGCAAAGGATTATGTTGAAGTTCAATGGCTTATGCTCCAACAAGAAAATCCTGATGATTATTGCATTGCAACAGGTATTCAATATTCTGTTAGAGATTTTGTTAACTTCTCTTGGGCTTACTTAGATAAAGAAATACGCTGGGAGGGAGAAGGTCTTGAAGAAAAAGGATATGATGTTGAATCAGGAAAACTTATCATAGCTGTTGATAGTAATTATTTTCGTCCAACTGAGGTAGAAACACTATTAGGAGACTCAACTAAAGCTAAAGAAAAATTAGGTTGGAGTCCTAAAATTACCTTAGAACAAATGGTGCATGAAATGATGGAAAATGATATTAATATTGCTAAGAGAGATTCATTAGTTAAGCAACATGGATTTAAAGCTCCAGATTTTAAAGAGTAATTTTATTAACAAATGAATTCTGAGGATAAAATTTATATTGCAGGTCACCAAGGTTTGGTTGGCTCAGCTATTTTAAGAATTCTTGAAAAGCGAAATTTTTCAAATATTGTTACTCGAAGCCATAAAGAACTTGATCTTACAAATCAATCAGCTGTAACTAAGTTTTTTAATCAAGAAAGGCCGGCTTATGTCATCCTTGCTGCGGCTAAGGTTGGCGGTATTTTTGCAAATAATACTTACCCTGCAGAATTTATTTACGAAAATATTATGATTGAGGCTAACGTTATTCAATCTGCATATCAATTTGGGGTAGAGCGCCTACTATTTCTTGGGAGCACATGTATTTATCCACGAGATGTTATGCAGCCAATGCGTGAAGATGCATTATTAACTGGTATTTTAGAGCCTACCAATGAGCCTTACGCGGTGGCTAAAATTACTGGAATTAAGTTATGTGAATCCTTCAATAGACAATATAAGACTGACTTTCGTTCTGTAATGCCAACCAATTTATATGGAATTAATGATAGTTTTAATTCAGTTAATTCACATGTAATTCCAGCCTTAATATCTCGTTTTCATGAGGCTAGGCTTAATAATGCATCAGATGTAGTGGTGTGGGGAACAGGTGGAGTAATGCGTGATTTTTTGTATGTTGATGATATGGCAGAAGCTTCAATTTTTGTCCTTGAATTAGATAAACAGAAGTATATGGAAAACACAAGTCCCATGCTCTCTCACATTAACATTGGAACTGGACTAGATATATCTATTAGTGAATTGGCAGAAACCATAAAGATAGTTGTAGGGTTTAAAGGAAAATTAAAATTTGATTCTAGTAAACCAGATGGCCCAAAACGTAAATTAGTAGACGTTTCAAGACTTTCAGGCATGGGCTGGAAGTCCAGTAAAGATTTGGAAGATGGTCTTCAAAAGACTTATGAATGGTATCTGAACTCTATATAACTTTTAATAAATCTTAAATGGAAACTAAATATTTAACCAAAAAATCAGTTTAATATTAATCTAGTTTTAAGAATTATATGTTAAAACCATTACCTAGGTTTTTTGATGTATTGAGAAATTTATTGTTAACGCAATAATTAAACAAAATTAAGAGGTGATAATGTTTTTAACTGTATCAAGATTAATTTCTTCAAAGTATAGAAAACAAGTATTAATAATATTTATTTTTTCTATCTTGCTAGCAATTTCTGAGGTTTTAGGAATTGCCTCCATTGGTCCATTTATGGCATTAGTTGGATCTCCAGAGGCTATATATGAAAATGAATATCTTTTTATGGCATATAGTTATTTAGACTTTACCAATAGTCAAGATTTTTTGATTAGCGTAGGTTTTTTTGTGATAGTTTTATTACTATTTATTAATATTTTTACAGCTTTTATGGGTTGGTATTTCAGTCGATTTAGTACTAGACTCGGGCATTACCTCTCAGTCCTTTTGCTGTCAAGTTACTTAAACCAACCTTATAGTTTTTTTCTAAACAGAAATACTGCTGAATTAGGCAAAAATCTCCTTTCAGAAACTCACCGAATTGTAAGTGGATTTATAGCCCCCGCCATTGAAATTATGTCAAAGGTAATTGTTTCATTATTAATTATTGGTATGTTAGTAATCATTGATCCATATGCTGCTTTAGTGTGCATTATTGGAGTGAGCTCAACCTATCTTATAATATACTTTTTATTTAGATTGGTTCTTGGTGAAATTGGAGAACAATCTACTGTTTCCATTTTAAAAAGATTTAAGGTTTCAAATGAAGCGATGGCTTCGATTAAAGAACTAAAATTATATGGAAAGGAGAGGGTTTTCATAGATAAATTTGAAAAAATATCTTTTCTTGATGGTGGATATTCTATTACATCAAATTTAATTGCATTCATGCCACGCCATATACTAGAGTCTATTATTTTTACTGTAATTATATTTTCAATAATATTAATGATAGACTCTGGACGGAGTGGGCCAGATATTATTCCATTACTCTCTGTGTATGCTTTTGCTGGATATAGGTTAATGCCGATGCTTCAGCATATTTATAGAGCTGCCACTATGATGAAATTTAATTTTCCAGCTTTTGAACTCCTGCTTAAAGACTTCGAGGAAGGAGAAGTTAAAAATCACACACAGCCTCCATCATTAGTTCAGGAGATTTCTTTAAATTCTTATATAGAGCTTAAATCTATATGCTTTAGTTATGATAGTGCCATAAAACCAACTCTTGATAACGTTAGTATAAGAATTAATCACCCTTCTAAAATTGGGATAGTTGGTAAAACAGGGTCAGGAAAAACAACCTTGGTTGATGTAATACTTGGCTTATTTGAACCCACATCTGGAGATTTAATTGTTGATGGAAAGAAAATTACTCCAGAGAATAAAAATGCTTGGCAACAAAATCTGGGTTATGTTCCTCAAGATGTTTACCTTTTAGATGATACTATTGAGCATAATATAGCTTTTGCGGTTACAAATATTGATTTTGAAAAGGTAAAAAAATCTGCAAAATTAGCTGGAATTGATGAATTTATAAATTCATTACCAGCTAAATATAATACTTCAGTTGGTGAAAAGGGGGTTAGGTTAAGTGGGGGCCAGTTGCAGCGAATTGGAATTGCTAGAGCTTTATATTTTGATCCTGAAGTAATTGTGTTTGATGAGTCTACAAGTGCATTAGATAATGAGACAGAACGAGCTATTATGGATGCTATAAATACTTTATCAAATAAAAAAACAATAATTATAATTGCTCATAGAGTTTCGACTCTTATAGGCAGCGATGCTATTTATGAGTTGGAAAATGGAAAAATTATTGGAATAAAAACTTATGAAACATTACAGGCTGAGTTAGATGAATCTAAAAAATAGATTACTATTTACCCTAACTGAAAAAATAATCTTAAGAAATAAGAGGTTTAAGGGTATTCATAATGGAGAAAGTTGCTATCTTTTTGGAAATGCAAAATCTTTAAAATATTATGATTTATCACTTTTTAATGATCGAGTTTCAATAGGCTGTAATAATTTGTATCTCCATAAAGATTTTTCTAAGATTGGAGTCAAGTATTATTATAGAGGAGCACCATTTACCCACTATCCTTTCCACAGTAACCCATATTCAAATAATAAATTAGAAAAGAATACTAATGGATCTTATTCGTATAAAAAATCGTTTTTTCATGAAAATAAAGATACTAATTTCTTTATTGATGTTAGTGATTACTTTAGTCTAAGAGGGAAAAATATATTTTATACTCATCATTTTGGGCAGCAATTTAGCGACTTTAGTAATTGTAGTGTTGATGGCGTTTTTAATGCAAATCAGAATGCTTTAGCTGGGATGATTGGCTTGGCAATTTATCTTGGGTTTAAAGATCTAACGCTTATTGGATGTGATCATTTATTAAATCCTAAAGCTTCTGAACATTTTTTTGAATATGGAAGAATTGATCAAAAGCATACACCTTCTGTTATTAATGAACAAGTCTTAAATTCTGCACAAAAATTCCTTAAGTTAAGAGTGGTATCGCCAAATGATAGCTATAAGGGGCATATTATTCCTCATGTTTACTATAGTGAATTGACTGGAAAAGAGCCAGAGTACAAAGAAAACTATGAAATTATTTCAGATGATAATTTAAATATATTAAGATCAATGAACTATCTTTATAGTATAACTGAAAGTGAATTTAGGAAAAATAATGAATAGTATTTCCCTTAATAAAACTAAATAGTTTGCAGAGGTAGTAATACTTTAAAAGTGATAATTAAGAGTTTTTTAAAATTTATTACTAAGTAGCTTTAAACGTGTCTATATAATATTTTTATTTTTTGCTACATTTAAAAGTCTTACAATGTTAAATACTAATACTAATACTAATTCATATAAATGTTATATTATTGCTGAAATCGGTATTAATCACGATGGTATCAAAGAAAATGCAATCAAGCTTATTGAGTCTGCTCAAAAATCTGGAGTTAATGCTATTAAATTTCAGTATAGAAATTTAGAGAATGCCTATTCAAATCAAGCTAAAGAAATTGGCGATGAAATTATTTTAAAAGAAATAAATAAATGTTATTTGACACCAGAAGATTTAATTGAATTAACAGGAATTGCTAAAGATCTTAATCTTGAAGTGGGTATAAGTTTTTTTGACGAAATAGATATTCTAGATTTTGGAAGTAATATTAATATTTTTGATTTTTTTAAAATACCATCTGTAGAGTTATCTAACTTTTCTTTAATTGCTGCTTTAATAAAACTAAATAGACATGTTTATATTTCTCTTGGAGCGCATAATGAGAATGAAATAGATGCTGCTTTAAGCAAGCTTCCTAAAACTGGCTGGACCCCTATGCACTGCATTTCTAACTACCCTGTAAATTTGAAAAATGCTCGATTAGGCTATATTACTTATCTTAAAGATAAATGGAATTGTAAAGTTGGTTACTCAAGTCACGATGATGACTGGGAGATGTGCTTATTTGCAATGACTCTTGGAGTAAGTGTTATTGAAAGGCATATTACATTAAATCGAAATGGTAATGGGTTGGATCACTCTTCAAGTTCTACACCAGATCATTTTTCAAAAATTTCAGAATTTCAAAATAACTATTCTAAAATATTTTCTGGAAATTCACCTCGTTTAGCAAATCAAGGGGAGTTATTAAATAGGCAAAATCTAGGTCGGTCATTTTTTCCAATCAAAGACTTTCCGAAAGGCCACTATTTCCAAATGTCTGATTTAGTTTACAGGTCCCCTAATACAGGCTTAGACAAAAATAGCATAAGTAATTATATCGATAAGCCTATAAAAGCAGTTATTAAAAAAGGTGAGTCTATTACAAGAAGCTTGTTTGAAGAAACTAATCCAATTTCTGAAGATATTATTGCAAGTGCAAAAAAAATTGGACTATCTTTACCTGTTCGCTTGCATGATATTCAAAATATTGAGAAACTTTTTCCTATAGGAGCTTTTGAGTTTCACTTATCTTTTGATGAGGTATTGTCTGAAATTGATACAAGTGATATTAACCCCTTAAATAAATATAGCATTCACTTGCCAGACTATATTAATCCTACCAAATTATTAGACCCTTTTTCAAATAATGCCAGTCAAAAAAAAGAGAGTATTAGAATTATAGATCGTACAGTTGAATTTGCAAAAAAATTACAACAGATAACTGGAAATAATATTCCAGTTTTAGGTAGTTTTTCCATTGTTCATAATAGTAGAGAGAGTTTTTATGAAGAATATAGTAATCTATTTAAAACATATAGTAATCAGGGAGTAAATATTATCCCTCAATGGTTGCCACCAATCGCTTGGTATCATGGAGGCTCAGTAAAACTAAATGTAATGAATGAGAAAATAGATATTAAATTTATTAATAAATATGATCTTGGTCTTTGTCTTGATATATGCCACATGATATTAGGTAGAAACTATTTTAATTTTTCAACTGACTATATTATTGACTCATTAGACAATCAAATTCAACATATTCATATTGCAGATGCATCTGGGATTGATGGAGAGGGCTTGCCTATAGGCACTGGTGATGCTGAAAATTTGTCTTTAATTAAAAGATCAATGAATTTTGATTGCTTAAAAGTTATTGAAGTCTGGCAAGGGCACTTAAATAATGGCGAAGGTTTTAGAAGCGCCATAACTAAACTGGTAGAACTTTATGAAAAAGACTAAGCCTACAGCATTTATAACAGGAATAACAGGCCAAGATGGCGCACATCTTGCTTATTTGTTATTAAGTAAGGGCTATAAAGTTTATGGAGGCCATAGGAGAAGTAACAATAAATTATGGCGACTCGACTTTCTAGGCATAAAAGAAAAAATTACTCTAATAGATTTTCATTTAAATGAGCCACAACATGTTACGACAATCATACAAGAATTAAAACCAAACGAGTTATATCATCTTGCTGCGGAGAGTTTTATTGCAGACTCATTTAAGTACCCTAATAGAGTTATGGCAATAAATACAAATTCAACTTGCAATATTCTCGAAGCTATAAGAATTTATTCTCCTAGTACACGAATGTTTTTTGCTTCAAGCTCAGAGGTTTTTGGAAATAGTAAACCAGGAGAATTACTTGACGAGTCTTCAAAATTTTATCCATCAAATCCCTATGCAATTTCAAAATTATCTTCTGATTTCTTTATTAAAATGTATCGAGAAAAATATGGGATTTTCGCTTGCTCAGGTATTCTTTTTAATCATGAAGGGCCATTGAGAGGTGGTCAGTTTGTATCGAGAAAAATTACTAGTAACTTAGCAAGATTAAAGACAAAAGCTGGATTACCATTAGTTTTAGGTAGTCTGGATATATCTAGAGATTGGGGTGCATCAATAGATTATGTCAATGCAATGAGATTGATGCTTAAATCGGATAATCCTAATGACTATGTTATATCTACTGGAAAATTGACAACTGTAAGAGAATTTTTAAGACTGGCATCATTGGAAGTTGGCTTTGATCCTATATTCGAAGGAGAAAATGAAAATGAATTCTGTTATGATAAGGTTAGTGGATTAACTATAGCTAAAGTATCAAAAAAATATTTTAGGCCATTTGATACTAATCCATTGGCTGGAGATTCATCTAAAATTTCTTCTGACTTAGGATGGGCAAGAAAAATTAATTTTGAAAAGTTGATTGGTTTAATGATCAATGCTGATCTTGATAGGTGTAATAGCGGAGTAATTGAAATTTAGTATTCAGAATTAAAGTTAAAATTTAAATTTTTTTCCCAAAGTAACCTATTAAAGTATCAGTTTGATCAATACTGTTTAAAAATTTTGTATATTCTTTATGAAAATCATCATCATTTAGATTATTGAAAATTTCATGGCCAGACGGCATGTCATTTAATAACCAATTAAAATGATTTGAAATTGGATATCTTTGAAAACCTTCAATACTTTTACTATATAGCCCACTATTCATAGCAAATTTTTCTAATGACTCTCTAGTATGTAATATTAGATGTTCTGGGAAAAATGTAAAGTTTTTAAAAGACTTAAGATTGAATGTTTCTAACAGAATGTCTCTTGCATGAGGAACTTCAATAATAATAGTCCCACTATCCTTTAAATACTTTTGTAACTCAGTCAGAATATTTATTGGATCATTCAGATGTTCAAATACATGATTTAATGTTATTAAATCAAATTTATCTTCATTTAATTCAGATAATTTATTTACACATTGAATACCAATACTATTAAGATATTCACTATTTTTTCTATTAAGCTCTATACCAACAGATCTTTTAGAAATTTTCTGTGTTAATTTAATGAAGTCACCCCTTTCACATCCAAAGTCTAATATTTCAGATCCTTTAATCAACTCTTTGTATGATTCGAATCTTCTTATATTATCATTTAACATGTTAACTACAATTTCTTCGTCAGCATGATTATATTTTCTCTCATTTCTTTCCTGGGTATAAAGAATATTTTCTTCATAATGTTCTTCAGGAATTGAAAAATACTCAAGAACTATAACACCAGACTTATCACATTTGAGAACCTTTAAGTTATCATCATCTCGAGTTGAATCATTAAATACTTTAAGACTATTCTTATCTGATAAATTAAGATCATACAATAAATCAATATTGTAATTACTGGTATAGTTTTCTTTTGGGTTAAGACTCATAGAAAATATTTTTTAAAGTTGAAATTTATATGAAGTAACATAATATATTGACATAATTTTTCTAACTATAATAAACCAGTAGGAAAAAAACTGATCTTAAAGCAATAAAATATACACATTAAATCTAAACTATTTTTAATAAAATAATATTTTTAACGTCATTATATCCTTTAGATTTGTCTTTTAATCTTCATATTAAACTTAATTCATTTCCAATAAGTTTCTCTCCAAAATATTATTTGATTACTCTTGAAAATTTATGATTTTCAACATATTTATATGATCCTTTTATTTTTCAATAAGGTATATTGTCGTTGGACAATTAACCCAATATTTAACTTTCATGAAGACAGCAATATTTATTACCGTAAGAACAGGCTCTACAAGGCTCCCTAACAAAGCATTGATTGAAATTCAATCGATTCCAACAATAGTTCATCTTATTAGGAGGATGAAAAAAATTAATGTAGATAATGTTATTCTGTGCACTACTACTTTAGAAGAGGACGATGTTTTATGCGAAATAGCAAGTAACGAGAAAATTGATTTTTTTCGGGGAAGTGTAAAGGATAAACTTGTAAGATGGAGGGAGGCAGCACAAAAATTTAAAGTTGACTTTTTTATTACTGCTGATGGAGATGATATTTTTTGCTCTAAAGAACTCATAGAGCTTGCATTAAAACAACAATTATCTAATAAATGTGATTTTCTTGAAAGCCCTGGTGTAATTTGTGGGGCGTTTACATATGGAATTAATGTTGAAGCACTTAATAAAGTTTGTGATATAAAAAAATCTGAAGATACAGAAATGATGTGGACGTATTTTAAAGATACAGGATTATTTAAAATTGAAAAATTAAATAATGTCCCCTCTATCTTTTTACGAAATGATATTAGAATGACATTAGATTATAAGGATGACCTAATCTTCTTTGAAAAAATAATAGATCACTTTTATGAAAAACAACAATATAACTATACTCTTAGAGATATTATTGCTTTTTTAGATAACAATATTAAAATAATTAACATTAATAGTTATCTGCATGATCAATGGCGCAATAATCAGATTGCAAATACAAATTTACACTTAATTTAATAGGGCTTGAAAATGAGTAAAGGTAATTTAACTAATCCTTCTAAATTTTTAGGAAATGAGATTGATTATATAGAAAAAGTTTTGAATTCTGATTCATGGTCAAGTACTAGCGGTAGTTGGTGTCAAAATCTAGAAAAAGAGTTTGCTAAGTTAATTGGAACAAGATATGCGGTCGCTATGAATTCAGGTACTGCAACACTTCATGCTGCACTTAAAGCTTTAGGGGTAGGGCCTGGGGATGAAGTAATTACTCCAGCATTAACAGTGTTTATGGATACTTCAGCTACAATGCATGCTGCTGGAGTTCCAGTTTATGCTGATATTGACCCAGAAACTTTTAATATCTCTCCAGATGATATTAAGAGAAAGATAACCACAAAAACTAAAGTAATTATTACAGTTGGTGTTTATGGATTATCTCCTGACATGGATCCAATTATGGAAATTGCTGATGAGTATGGCCTTTATGTAATTGAAGATAATGCCCAGTGCTTATTAAATAAATATAAAGGAAAGCAGGCTGGAACATTTGGTCATATAGCAAGCTATAGTTTTGAAAATACAAAACATCTTTCATGTGGTGAGGGAGGGATGATTGTAACAGATGATGAAAATCTTGCTGAAATTTGCCGAAAAGTTGCTGGGCATGGCTTTAAAAATCTACGTGCAGAGGAAGGAAGAATTCGTTTAAATGGAGATGAATTTCAAAACCCAGACTATAAGCGCCATAGTGATCTAGGCTGGAATTATAGAATGCCAGAATTCAATGCTGCAATTGCCCTTGCTCAATTAGAGAATGCTGATAAATTACAACAGTTACGTATAGATTCTGCAGCTTTATTCTTAGAAGTTATTAGTGAAGCTGACTTTCTTGTGCCTCAAAAAGTTCCTGAACATTCTTCACATTCATTTTACACTCTTGGTGTTCTTTACAAGGGAGAGGCTAGTATTGGTGTTAGCTGGAGAGACTTCAGAAAGGCTTATGTCGAAGCTGGTGGAGATGGAATATATGGTGCATGGAGTATTCCATACCTAGAGCCTGTAATGTCAGAGCGTCGCTTTGTAAAACATTATCCTGAGGTATATCGTAATATTTTTTACAAAGAAGGCTTATGCCCAATTGCTGAAAATGTCCAGAGAGAATTAATGCAATTTAAGACAAATTACCGGGACTTAAACTTAGCTAAAAGTAAAGCTGAAATTCTCAGAAAAGTGATCAGACAATTCAAGGCTAAAAATGACTTATAGTTTTTTTTCTTAAAGTATTTTCTTACTCTAGGAATTAGCTCTATTTGAAAATATATTACTTTTTTAAGTACTTCAAACTCTATGAATCTAAAGAACAGAACATTATTTAACTTAACTGAAAAAATAATCTTAAGAAATAAGAAGTTAAAGGGGATTCATAATGGAGAAAGTTGCTATGTTTTTGGAAATGCAAAGTCCTTAAAGTATTATGATTTATCACTCTTTAATGACAGAATTTCTATAGCCTGTAATGGGTTGCATTTTCATAAAGATTTTAGTAAGATTGGAGTAAGTTATTACTATGATGGTGACCCATTTAACTTTTATACGTTTATGAGAGATCCATACACTCGCAAGATAGTTAGAAATGTTCTTGGTGATCTTAATAGAAAAAAAATTGTTGAGAATTCTGATGTTAATTACATTATTGATATTAGTGATTATCCAAATGTAAGGGGCAAAAATATATTTTATACTCATCATTTTGGGCAGCAATTTAGCGACTATAGTAATTGTAGTCTTGAGGGTGTTTTTAGTGCAAACCAGAATGCTTTAGCTGGGATGATTGGAATAGCAATTTATCTTGGCTTTAAAGATATAACACTTGTGGGTTGCGATTCTTTACTTCGTCCTACTATTAGTCTGCATTTTTATGAGTATGGAGAAATGGAATCAAAATATTATCCAACGGTGGGCAATGAGGAGGTTCTCATTGCTGCTCAGGAATTTATAGATTTAAGGGTGGTTAGCCCAAGTGAGGAATATCGAGGAGATATTATTCCACATATTCATTATACTGAATTGACTGGGAGAGCTCTAAACTTCAAAGAAAATAATGAAATTGTTTCAAGAAATGATTTGAATGTATTAAGTAAATGCAGTTACCCGTACCTAATAACAAAAAGTGATCTTTTAAAATATAATCAAATTAATTCTATAGAATTAAGATGATGATATGAAAAAAATTAAGTTTTTAACTTCAAAAGAAGTAGAAATACTAATTATTGATGAATCGAATTATCAGGGTATTAAGATTTGCCTTCCAAGCTCCGCTTCATTTTCTATTTTGCCAGTAAGAGAGATTCCTTTAATATTCAACTATAGTTTTATTGTAAGGGTTTTAGTTCGTTTTTTTAATTCTAAAAAAATAAAAGAAGCAATTCTTTTTGCATTAATAGATGTCTTAAAGCCTAAAGTACTTATAACCCATATAGATAATTCGAATTTGATGTCGAGATTTCATCAAGAATTTCCAAGCAAGTTAACAATATCTGTCCAAAATGCTTTGCGCACCTTATCGAAGCATTCAGAAGCCCCAATTAATCCAGCTCCAGTAAGTATTTTTTATGGGTTTGGAGATTTTGTGGGAAATTTATATAAGGAGATTGGCATCCATAATATGGAATATGTTAGTGCAGGCTCATTATTATATGATCTGTTTAGAAGATCAAACTATAAAATCAAAGAAGATGAATATGATTTTTGTTTTATTTCACAATATGTAACTGTACATGACTCTAAAATGGATATGCTAGTCGATTACAACTCAAGAACTTTGAAAAGTTTAGTTCAAATTTGTAAAGAATTTGGATTTTCTTTGGCTATAGCAATGAGATCTGAAATTTCAGATCCAGAATATATTGATGAGTTAGATTATTTTAATCAAATTGATCTATATGGAGCCTTTATAAAAATTCCAAATAATCTTTCTACTCATTCAGCATACAAAGCAGCAGCAGGATCTAAAATAATAATTAATTCTCATTCCACAATGGGGTTTGAGTTTTTGGGAGCAGGCAAAAAAGTATTATTTGCTGCAAGTGCTGATAATTTTGCTTTAGCCCATTCTTGGGACTCATATGAAAACTTTAATAAACTTCCTAGTGTAAATTTGCTGGATAAATTAACTCCTGAATCAATATTGAGTAAATTACGCACTCTGATATCTATTGATGATGATGAATATATTGAAAAAATTAAAAATGCTTGTCAATATTATATGAATTATTCTAGTGAAAGAACAATAAGTGAAATAATTAAAAAAAGAATTAATAAATTTTTACTTAAAAAGTAATCTAAGTGATTCAATTTTCTTTTAATTACTTTCAGGAGAATGCTTTTTAAAAGCTAGTAATGGTATACTTTTTTTGATAATTGAGGAAATTTTTATAATCTATTAATTGATAAGGATTTACTTGAATGAAAAGTATAGATATTGGTAAAGTTGATGTTATTATTTTTGATTTTGATGGAGTTTTAACTGATAACTCTGTTTATCTAAATGATAGTGGTGAGGAGTGGGTAAAGTGCAGCAGATCTGATGGTCTTGCTTTTGATGTACTTCGTAAATTAAATAAATGTGTTTTTATTCTTTCTACTGAAAAAAATAAAGTTGTATCTGAAAGAGCAAAAAAGCTTAAGGTTGGAGTAATTCAATCAATTGATAATAAACTTGATGCTATCGATATTATATTGAAGCAAAGCAATAGCTCTCTAGAAAGAACCTTATATGTTGGTAATGATTTGAATGATCATAAAATAATGGAGCTTTGTGGATATACTGCATGTCCGAGTGATAGTCATTTGTTGATAAAAAATATTTCTCAGTTTGTTCTTAACTCACCCGGAGGGTATGGAGTTGCTAGAGAAGTAATTGAAGATGTTTTTGGTTTAAATTTATTAGAAATTTTGTATTAACAATAGGGGAAAAAATGTCGATTTACATAGTCGCTGAAATTGGAATAAATCATAATGGAGATTTGTCAATTTGTAAAGAATTAATTGATGCCGCGATGATTGCTGGCTGTGATGCTGTGAAATTTCAAAAGAGAGATGTGGAAGTGGTTTATAGTGATGAATTTTTGAGTTCGTTAAGAGATAGTCCATGGGGTGGAACACAGCGTGAACAAAAACTAGGAATCGAATTTTCAGAAGATGACTATAAAGAGATTGACTTATATTGTAATAAAAAAGATATAGATTGGTTTGCTTCTGCTTGGGATCTCAATAGTCAGAAATTTCTTAGAGGCTTTAATACAAAATATAACAAAATTGCCTCAGCGATGATTGTTTATGAAGATCTCCTAAAGATGGTCGCTGAAGAGGGTAAGCACACTTTTATTTCAACAGGTATGTGTAATTATGTTGATATTGAAAATGCAATTAAAATTTTTACCCATCATAGTTGTCCTTTTGAGTTAATGCATACTGTATCTACATATCCAATGCAAGATCAGCATGCCAACCTTAAGTTGATTAATACTCTAAAAAACAAATATAATTGTAATGTAGGATATAGTGGTCATGAAGTTGGCTTAGCTGTTTCTTTTGCTGCTGCAGCCCAAGGAATTTCATCACTTGAGAGGCATATAACAATTAATAGAGCAATGTATGGTTCTGATCAATCAGCATCAATAGAGCCCGAAGCTTTGAGAAGGCTTGTTGGAGGAGTAAGGAAGATTGAAATGGCTATGGGAGATGGTATAAAAAGTATTATTGAAGAAGAGTTGCCTATCGCTGAAAAACTAAGAGGCCACTTTAGGCCATACTCAGTATAATTAATACAGTTTATGATATTAAAAAATAATAAGGATTAAAAGATGGATAAAGTGTCTACTGCGCCAAGTAAAGAAGTTAATATAGACAAAGTATATTCTGCACCAACATGTATTAATCTTGAAATTACAGAAGTTTGTAATTTTAAATGTACCCATTGTTACAATCCCTGGAGAGAGGAGTCGCTTGGTGTGCACACTTTAACCAAAGAAAGGCTAAAGGCCTTAATTGAAGAGTTTGCAGAGTCAGGAGTGTTTCATGTGATACTTTCTGGTGGGGAGCCTTTGGCTAAATTTGATCTTCTTGAGTTTGGAATTAAAGAATTAATCAAAAATGGACTTACTGTAAGTGTTAATAGTACTTTAAGTCTTGCAACGCCAAGTAAGATGAAGCGTCTTAAAGCTGCTGGCCTAGATCATATACTTGCATCTTGGTATGATATTGACCCAGAAGTTACCAATGAAATAACAAAGACAAGGAATTCATATAATAGTGTGGTTCGAGGTATAAAGTGTGCAGTAGATAATGGTATTAGAGTAAGTGTAAATACCATTTGTACTAACAATAATAAAGATTCTTTGTATGATTCTGGAAAAATAGTTCAAGAGCTTGGTGCAACTCAGTTTATTGCGCATAGAGTTGTCCCTCCAGCTTATGATAGAAATGATGGTTTGCAACATAGAGTTAATCAGAAAGTTGCAATGCAAGGGCTTGACGAGCTTTTGAGGTTGAAGCAGGATACTGGTATGCGAGTTGGAACACTAATAAGTTATCCATTATGTTTGCTAGGAGATTTGGAGAAGTATGCAGATTTTGTGGGCCGTGGATGTCCAACTCAATCTGGACATCGCTTCAATATTAACTCTACAGGTGAGACCCATGGCTGCGTCATGGAGGATAAAGATTACGGTAATGTTTTTAACTTAGGGCTTAAAAAAGCTTACAAGAATACCTCTTCCTGGAGAAATAAAAGCTATTACTACGAAGGTTGTAAGGGCTGTGATTATATTGATGTCTGTCAAACTGGCTGCAGAATGGACGCCTTTGCAGCTGATGGGAAGATGAATGGGAAAGATCCTCTATTTAAGGGAAAAGAATTTATAGTGAAACCCTTTAAGTTCATTCAAGATACAAAAGTTGTTGACCTTATTAAAAGTGGAGCTAAATTTTCAGTTCCTAGTCGAATAAGGTGGAGGCAGGAGAAGAACTTTAATCTTTTAAATATTCGCTGGGCTAATACTATTGAGGTAGATGATAGTGTCGCTACCTTTATGAAATATTATCAAGATACTAGCCTTGAATTTACAATAGATGATTTTGGTATTGGAAGAGAGGGTGAGTTAGCTAATTTGTTATACAAAGATGCTATATTAAGTGAACAAATCCCTATGGATTTGTTTCCTAGAGGAGTTAGTATAGATCCTACAAAACTTCCAAGTCATTAATTCCTAAATCTTATGAAGTAGATAAAATGAGAAATATCGCAATTCTTCCATTAAGGTCAGGAAGTAAGAGAATTAAGCACAAGAATATAAAGTTGATTGATGGGCATCCACTTTTATATTACCAAATTAGCTGCGCCTTAAATACGCCAGAAATTGATAAATTAATTGTTTGTACTGATAGTCTGGAATATGGCGACTTAGCAATAAAATTGGGTGCAGAATTTATGCTTCGACCTCCTGAAATATCTGGTGATTTTTCAAAAACTGAGGAAACTCTTATATACGTAATTAATGAGTTAAAGAAGCAGAATGAAGAATACGAAAATGTAATTTTATTACAAGCAACAAGCCCTTTAAATAAGCCAGAATATATTCAAAAAGGACTTGAGCTATTGGATTCTGAGAATAGTAATAGTTTAGCTACATATGTTGATTTTGCTGGATTTTTATTGGATGATAGTACAATTATATCTAGGCCAAGGTCTCAAGATAAAGACCCTATTTCCCTTGAGACTGGTTGTTTTTGGATTACAAAAGTAAATCAACTATTAAAATCTAATAATCGATTATGCTCACCCATAAGTTATCTTAAGCTTCCTGAGGAGGCTAAGTATGAGATTGATATTGAAGATGATCTTATTATTATGGAAGCTTTATTGAAGAAAAACTCAAAATTAAATAATGGTCGTTATTTTAAAAAAATAATGCCATTATCAAATAACTATGATGAATATTTTCTTCCAAAAGTAGATCCTGATGGTGTTATGAGAGATTTTTTAGAAGAATCTGAGGGAAGGTTTGATCTCTGTAAAAATGAAATTAATTTTATTAATGGACTTTTTCAGGATGATAAACAAAAAAAAATTATAGATATTGGTTGTGGAAATGGTCTTATTGCATCAAAATTTGATGATAACTTTATAAAGTATGGGTTAGAGGTTTCACTTATTGCTGCTGAGAAAGCAAAAAAACATATAACTAATATAACTACAAATCCTTTGAGCTCCGATACTTATGACAGTGAGTTTTTTGATGTTGTTTTTTCATATCATGTTATAGAACATGTAGAAGATCCAATTTCTTTTATAGAGAATATACATCATATAATGAAAACTCATGGTAAATTAGTTTTAGGTACTCCAAACTTTGATTGTGCTATGGCAAGAAGATTTGGAGAAAATTTTCGACTTCTTCATGATAAAACGCATATTTCTTTATTTAGTGATTTTTCACTAAAGAGTTTATTAGAGGATAGTGGATTCCACGTTGACAAGATTGATTATCCATTTTTTGAGACTGAATACTTTACAGAAGAAAATCTAAACAGAGTTTTTGATACTTCTAAGATTTCACCTGCTTTTTATGGAAATTTTATGACTCTATATGCTACTAAGAAATAATTTTTTTTAATGTGCCTTGGTTACATTGAATAAAATTCCATCTTTAATAATTTATCTCTTTATCTTCTTGAGTATTTATGCAAAATATTAGTTTTCAAAGAATAATTATGTTTTGTGTAGGGGCGTATTTCTTGACTGCTTTCTGGGCTGTCATACCTATTCCTATTGGCCTTCTTACTGGTAATGATGCAAATGGAATCCTTATTAAATATCGACTTTCTTTTTTTAATTCATATTTACCTGGTCAACTAATTCCACTTTTTTTTGTTGCTTTATTTAGCATTTTCTCTATTAAAAGATTTTATATAAAATCCAAGAATATTGACTTAAAGGTGGTATTTTTTTTATCATTATATGTTTTTCTTAATACTATTATTCAAGCTGGTATAGATCCCAATCTAATTGAATATCGTTTTAGCTCATTAATTGCAACTTTATTTCCATTTTTCTTTTTCTTTATTTTTATGACTATTGATATTAATGAAAAATCTTTGAATATCATAACTAAGTATTTATTTATTGGAATAGTTATTTATGCTTATTATTATTTTAATTCTTATACTGTTCTATTGGAACAGTTTGAAGGTAGTTTAAATAATAGACTTCTTGGTCAGAGAGATGTTGTCTTATTAAATTTTGGGTTTTTATTATTGATCCTCAAAAATTATCATTCAAATTATTTTTTAAGATTTTTTGGATATTGTACTGCTTTTTTACTTTTATATATTCTACTAATAGCTCAGGTTAGACTTGGGTATCTTCTTTTATTATCTAATCTATTAGGGCTTGGTGTTTATTATAGGAAATACTTCTTAAAAATATTTTTACCAATTTTAGTTCTTATGGTTTTTTTATATATTTTTTATTTTAGAAATGCCGGAGATGTTTATGAGCTAATGACAGATATTGCTGAAAATAATATAGAAGATTCAATTATGGTTCAAATCAATTTTGGTATTGCAAGATTTAATACAATGGTAGATTCAGTTCTGTCAATATTTTCAACAAATTATATCCCAAATGGCTCTGAAAGAGTTCGATTTATGATTTGGGATCGAATATTATCATCAGTTTTACAATCACCATTATCTATGATCTTTGGTTCTGGTGAATTGGGAGTTCATTCATTAAAGGACAGTTTTTTACTTAACGATGATAGGGGTTTGTATTATGCTACTTTTTGGGATGTTAATACATCTGAGAGTCAATTTTTTGATACCTTGTTTAGGCGAGGTCTTATTGGATTAGTTTTTTTGTATACTATTTATTTTAGATTTTTTTATCTTTTGAGGTATTTAATAAGTTTTGATAAAAAATTCAAAGATTTTTATCTTGCTTTTTATGTTTGGTTTTTTGGTTTTTTTGTTACTTTAATATTTCTTCCCGTCTTGAGAGACAGGGCTTTTGCGCTTTTCTTTTTTATAGCTTATGCTATTCTATCATCAAGGGCTTATATAATACGTCAGCACGATAAATTATAAAGGTTTGTTATAATTAAGCCTTTATTTCTTTTATATTTTGAAATATCATATAAAGAATTTATTTTTTATGATGCTAATGTAATTTGTTTTTATTTAAATTTTAAAGATTATGATTAATAAAAAGAAAGTTCTGGTCACAGGCGCAGATGGATTTATAGGCTCTCATTTGGTGGAGTTATTAGTAAGGAAGGGTTATGAAGTAAAGGCTTTATCACAGTATAACTCATTTAATAATTGGGGTTGGCTAGACGATATTGATTGTCAAAACCAATTTGAAGTTTATTCTGGAGATATCCGTGATCCACATTACTGTAAAAGTATTACAAAAGATATTGATATAATTTTTCATCTTGCTGCACTAATAGCGATACCTTATTCTTATATTGCTCCAGATAGCTATGTTGATACAAATATTAAGGGTACTCTCAATATTTGTCAGGCTGCTAAAGAAAATGGTAATATTCAAGTGATTCACACTTCAACAAGTGAAGTCTATGGAACAGCACAGTATGTGCCTATAGATGAAAATCACCCCATTCAAGCTCAGTCGCCATATAGTGCCTCCAAGATTGCTGCAGATGCAATGGCAATGAGTTTCTATAATGCTTTTGAGTTGCCTGTAACAATTGTCCGTCCATTTAATACGTATGGTCCACGCCAATCTGCACGCGCTGTAATTCCTACAATTATTACGCAAATTGCAAGTGGCATTAAAGAGATTAAACTTGGGGATATTTCTCCTACTAGAGATTTTAACTATGTTCAAGATACTTGTAGGGGCTTTGTAGCTATTGCAGAGGCAAGTCAAACAATTGGTGAGACAATTAATATTGGTTCTAATTTTGAGATAAGTATAAGTGACACTCTTGATATCATTAAAAACTTAATGGGAAGTGATGTTAAGTTCATCTCTGATGAAAAGCGTATGAGGCCAAATAATTCAGAAGTTTTTAGACTTTGGTGTGACAATACCAAAATTGAAAAATTAACAGGATTTAAGCCTCAAATTAATTTAAAAAATGGCCTTCAAAAAACTATTGACTGGATTATAAAGCCTCATAATTTAAGAAAATATAAAGCAAAAATCTACAATGTTTGATGATGTCATAAAGTTCATTAGGAGAACTTATGGTGAAGAAGGCATTATTCCACTTCATGAGCCTCATTTTATTGGTAATGAAATAAAATACTTAACA
>Ga0209482_1000511_pt1 | contig 33013 bp, 30 predicted proteins | sample CoawatmetaG10DNA_FD_187512 | JGI IMG/M metagenome (GOLD analysis project Ga0209482, IMG submission 187512) | Marine microbial communities from the West Antarctic Peninsula - Coastal water metaG104-DNA (SPAdes) (version 2) | ecosystem: Environmental > Aquatic > Marine > Coastal ...
TTTCGCTAAAGCTCCTACTAGTATTATTAAATTTATTGAAACCAATCAACATATCACTACTGAAAAATTAATAAACCAAAAAAAATTTAAATCTGGCGATAGGGTGCGAATATCTGATGGTGCATTTAAAGATTGGACGGCTATCCATAAATGCTACAGTCCTAATGAGCGGGTAATATTATTGATGAATTTATTTGGACGTGAGCAGACTATAAAAATCAAGGAAGAATTAGTAACTGATCTATAACCTCACTAGCAAAGAGATTTCTTTAATCTCAGACTTTTTTTATTATCACTAATTAGACTCTGAATCAAATTGTGGAACAAGCTGTTTAAGTATCTCGTACATTTTGTCCATCTCAGAATCTATTGCGGCCTCTTTGATTTGATCTAGCATTAACTCTAATTTATCCCAATTTATCATTCCTTCCTCGGCACGCATAATCAATTTGCTATCAGTAGTGGTAAAGCTGCCATCAACCAAAAGCTCTTCATAGAGCTTTTCACCCGGCTTTAATCCAGTATATTTAATCTCTATATCCCCTTCGGTATTATCCTTGTCACGCAAAACTAAGCCACTTAACCGAATCATTTTTTTTGCTAAATCATAAATTCGAATAGGCTCTCCCATGTCCAACACAAATACCTCTCCCCCCTTGGCCATCGCGCCCGCCTGAATAACCAACTCTACTGCCTCGGGTATAGTCATAAAATAACGCACGACATCGATATGGGTAACAGTTACTGGGCCGCCCGCCTTAATCTGTTTTTTAAACAGGGGTATTACCGAACCGCTTGAGTCGAGTACATTACCAAAACGTACCATTGTAAAGCAGGTGTCAGGATGTTCTTGATTAAGGGCTTGTAAGGCCAACTCAGCAATACGCTTACTCGCCCCCATAACACTTGTCGGCCTCACTGCTTTGTCAGTTGAAATTAATACAAAAGTCTCAACATTTGAAGAGGCTGCGGCTTGCGCCGCTATCATTGTGCCCAGTGCATTATTGAGGATTCCTTGTGATGCATTTGATTCAACAAGTGTCACATGCTTATAGGCGGCGGCATGATAGACTGTTTGCACGCCATAAGCCTTAAAAATAGAGAACATTCTCTTTTTGTCTGTAACTGATCCAATAACTGGAAAAACTTCTATACCAGGGATACTAAGACCGACCAGTTCTTGCTCAATTAGATAAAGAGAAGACTCACTAATATCAAAAAGGATTAATTTTTCGGGCTTTTGACTTAATATCTGCCGACAGAGCTCTGCGCCGATTGAGCCCCCAGCCCCAGTTACTAAGACCACTTTTTTAGAAATACTTACCTTGAGAAGTTTGGCGGCTGGCTTGACTGGCTCCCTGCCTAATAAATCTCTTAAATTAATTTCTAATAAATCATTAATTTTCACCTTGCCCTGCGCCAACTCTGACACGCTTGGTAATGCTCGCACAAGAACCGTATAGGGCTCCAGATAATTGATAATTTCACGACGCTGCTCGCGAGACAATGATGGGGTCGCCAGCAGAACCTCGGTGACGTTATTTTTCTTGATCAGGTGACCTAACTCACTCCGTGAAGAAATAATAATGCCATTGATAGATTGACGATGCAGTTCACTATTGTCGTCAATAAAGGCTACCGGATTATATTCAAACGACTGTCTCAAGGCAATCGACAGCTGCCGCCCGGCAGATCCAGCACCATAAATTACCACATTACGACACTCTTTGCTATTTTTTCTGTTCTCAGACTCCAAGAGAAGCCAGCGCCCAAAAATCCGAGAGCCGCCTATGGCTGAAATCACCAAAAGCCAATTAATAACTATAACCGAACGTGGCATGCCATCAACTGAGATCATAAACACAGCAAGGCCCCACAGAAGGGCATACAGCGTTACCGCCTGAATGATAGCCCATATAACCCTAAAGCCAATATAACGAACAATTGCACGATACAACCCAAAGCGTACAAAGATGGGAATGGCAATAATAGGCGCACCCAGTATCAACCAAAAAAACTCGCCCTCTGGAAGGTAAAAGTCTCCAAGTCGTAAGAAAAACGATACCAGTATCGTTGACACGATAATCACAGAATCAACACAGAACAGGATAAGCTGTTTGTGAAACCGTGACAAATTAATGAGTATATCTAACACAGTATCTAAGTCCCTTTAAATGAGTTATTTTAAAGCTGATAAGGACATTTATCAAAGGTCAGTTTGTTTCGTAAAAAGGGTTTTTTTGCGCGCATATAATTTTATAAATCCAGTTAAAATAAGGTACATAGTTCAATTATAACCCTAACGCCATTACTAAAAAAGATAAACACAGCGCCGGCCCAAAGACCGACAAAGGCAAATCCGTCTCCAGTCGCAACTCAGTCACCTACGGCCTAACCGCAAGGCGCTGGCTAGACGCTAACGAGCAGTCACTCTTTGAACAGACCGTCGAGGAATTCAGCGCTGACTTTGAGCCGCAATCCTCCATCGAAAGAGTCCTCATCTCAAAGCTGGAATGATAACAACTGGCTGATAATTAATTAACCATAGAAATCTAACTTAACACTAGCCACACAAAAGAAAACTCAAATCATCTTGAGCTAACTATTTCATCTGACCCAGGAGGAGGAAACGGAAATAGGTCGACTTCTCTTTTTGACACTCTTATTGTATCTGCATCAACATCAAGATTGTTTAGTTTTTTTGCTACCCAGATGAGCGCTTTAGGCTTTGATATGATAGCGACAACAGTATAAAAAATAAGCTGTATATCCAAAAAAATTGACTGGTTTTTAATATAAGCCAATCCCAGTCTACTTTTCCAAGGTCTAATTAATTGATTATAAGCAAGATCTGGGTTATCTTTACCTTCGAGAATTTCACCCTCATCTGAAAATACAATTGATGAGAAATCAGTAATACCCGGCCTGACTAAAAGTAGTTCTTTTTCAACATCTGTATAAAAATCAGTTTCGGTTTTTACATTAGGTCTGGGGCCAACTAAACTCATATCTCCTATCAATACATTCCATAACTGAACAAGTTCATCAAGTTTATACTTTCTAATCTTATGACCTATGGTAGTAATTCTCATATCATTACCGCTAGTTGAATCAACGCCAGTTTTGTCTGCGTCAACAACCATTGATCTTAATTTGACCATCTCAAATATCGTACCATTTCTGCCAGATCTTGGCGCAATGTAAAAAGGTGACTTCTTGTCTTCTTTCCATACCAAAAACATAACAGGCAGTAAAATGGGGCTGGTGATTAAAAATCCAAATAATGATGCCAAAATATCAACCAGTCTTTTTATCATTTTCTATAGAATTCCGTAACTGACTCACAAATATAGTCGACATCAGTATCACTAATAAAAACATTCATTGGAAGCATAATGCAGCGTTCAAAAAATCGCTCTGTATCCGGCAACACTTGATTAAAACCTAATTGTGTAAATTGATGCACCGCCTTACCGCCCCATTGAATAAGTGTGCCAATATTCTTCTCACTTAAAAAGGTTTTTAGTTCATCCCTATAGTCTGCTGTTAATTCATAATTTTGATACACATCAAAATTATCTGATGTTGCACTTGGTGCAGCAGGAAGTTGCAACTCCTCTAAGCCACCCAAACGTTCTTGATACATTTGGGCTACCTCTCTTCTACGTGCAATCACCTTGTCATAAGTTTCTAGTTTATAGCTCAATATTGCAGCTTGTATATTGTCTAGTCTTGAATTTCTACCCCACCTTATTACTTCACCATCTACATCTCGACCATGATCATGCAATTGGAATATTTTATGATACAGGTCTTTATCATTCACTAATACACCGCCTGCATCTCCAAGACAGCCTAATACTTTTGCAGGAAAAAAACTGATACTAGACGCTAGCCCAAATGTACCTGCATGTTGCCCTTTATATTTTGCTCCTAACGCCTGAGCTGCGTCTTCAACAACAAACAATCCATGTTTCTTAGCGATGGCTAAAATAGAGTCCATATCGCATACTCTGCCATTCAACTGAGTTGGCATAATTCCAACAGTATTTGGTGTGATAGCATCTTCTATTGCTTGAATACTGATTAAATTATCCTCACCAATATCAACAGGAATAGGCTCACCACCTTTAACTTTAATCGCAGAAGCTGTTGCCAACATTGTATGCGATGAAATAATAATTTCATCTCCAGGATTAATCCCAATTGCTTCTAAGAATATCTCCATACCATCAGTAGCATTTCCCACGCCAACAGCATAATTGGAACCTGCGTAATTAGCCAATTCTGATTCAAAATCAGACACAGCTTTCTGCAAGATAAACCCGCCCGATAAAGATACATTATCAATAATTGATAAAAACTCTTCTCTATCATCAGACCACAGTCTTGGGTATTCAAAAAATGGGACTTGTGTTGACATAGTCTTTCCTTGTAATCTTAATTATCTAATATTTTTTTAACTGCCTCAACCACATCATCAGTTGAAGTGTAATAAGCTTTTTCAAGGACTCTTGAAGTTGGTGCAGGTGCATCAGGCAAGGCGATCCTTGCTGGCGGATTGCTTAAACAACCCACAGGTAACTGCTCAACTACCTTGGCAATAATCTCAGCAGAAAAACCTCCTGAAATCCAGCCAGAATCAACTACTAATAAATTCTTTGTCTTTTTAACAGACTTTATAATCTCTTCAGTATGGAATGGGTTTAACACTCTCACATCTACCACTTCCACCGAAAAATTTTCACTTCCAAGCTGTCCAGCAGCCTCTCTCGCCAATAGTGAGGCGTGTCCAGAGGCAACAATAGTGATATCACTCCCTGTCAAACTAACAACAGGCCTTTGAGTGGTCAAATCAAGTTCCGTTACAGGTGGTAATTCATCTTCTTGCTCATACAACCATCTATCATCAATATACATCACAGGATCGTTGCACAGTACGGATGCAATCAATAAATCACGAGCATCTGCAACAGTTGATGGCATAACCACACGCAACCCTGGCACATGAGCAAACCAAGCATGCAAAGCTTGTGAATGTTGCGCACCCTGCTCTCCGCCTCGATTAATAATGCTACGAATCGTTATACCAGGGTGCGCCTGACCACCCATCATATGAGACCATTTAGCAGCTTGGTTAACTATGGCATCCATAGCGTAAAGCATAAAATCCATGCGTGGATGCACCACAATAGGCTTCATGCCAGCCAGTGATGCTCCAACCGCAGCACCAGTACAAGCAGACTCTGACACAGGTGTATCAATAACACGCTCAATACCAAACTTTTGGTCTAAATCAGTCATGGAGTTACCTACATACCAAGGACTCCATAAGCCTTGTCCGATTACAAACACCTCTGGGTAATTTTCTAATAGATATTCAAATGCTGCCAATATAGCTGTGCCGTAATTATATTTTTGACTTTTCATTTACTTGTGCCTATGAATATACATATTTTAAAGTTGCATCAGATGAAGGATACGGATCATTTATTGCCTTTTCCCAAGCGGTCTGAATTTCTTTATCAAACATATTATTCAAATCGTTTTCTTGCTCCATAGACCACATCTTGGCTTTTATCATTGATTTAGATAAGCGTAAAATAGGATCTCTTGCCTTCCAGTTCTCAATATCATCAAGCGACCTATCAACACCCACATCAACATCATCTCGCCAATCAACATGTCCATACCATCGATAAGTCACCAATTCTATAAATCCAGGCCCATGCCCGGCACGTATATCATCAATCAACTCTTTAGATGCTTTGGCAACCGCAACTACATCATTACCATCTATCAATTTATAAGGGATATCATTGGCTATAGCAAATCTTGAAATCATATCACTTGGCTGTCTTAATGAAATATGCATATGGCTAGCGAATAGATTATTTTCAATAACAAATAGCATTGGTGCTTTTTGAATCTTTGCTAAATTAAACGATTCATGTACTACACCTTCTTCTACCGCACCATCACCAATATACACCACCCCTATATCATCAGTTTTTTGCATCGAAGCCGCCATAGCGGCACCAACTGCCAAAGACACCGTTCCCGCAACAATAGGGACTGACCCATAAAATCCATTGGGCTGATCATACAAATGCATTGACCCACCCATACCTTTTGAGAATCCAGTTTCCTTACCCAATACTTCAGCAAATAATCGATAAAAATCAGGATTTAATGCAAGCAGATGCGAATGAGAGCGGTGAGCGCCAAATACACGATCAGTTTTTCTTAGACTCTGTGAAATACCAACAGCAATTGCCTCTTGCCCAGCACCAAGATGGACTGGTCCACCAATCGCTCCATTTTTTCTTCCTATTGCTATTTGTTGTTCAGTTTTTCTAATAAGAATCATTGAGCTTAATATTTGTTTTAATACATCAATATCCTGATTATCAATCAATATTAGCTCGTGATGCTTTTGTGGATTGGACAAGTCTCCTAGATTATTTTTCATCAGATTGAATCAATTCAAAAGTGAACATCCACGACATTCTTTTAACAAGTGGGATTTTCTCTAACACCCTGTCAATTAAATCTAGCACACCATGTAGTGAAGGAAATTTCCCTGCAGCATAGCCAATGACATGCCAATACTTAATTTCACCTAACTTAAAAAATCGCTTAGCAAATTCTATATCTTTAAGACTTAATATGTGTGCTTTTTCCCACTCTGTTCTCATATCAGGAGTTAACATCCTATACAATTTAATTGCTGGATTGTAATCTAAAGCTTCAACTGCAAGTATCTTGCCACCCGGTTTTAAAATACGTCTTAGCTCAGGCAAAGCATACGATAAATCAAGATGGTGCAACATGCCTGCACAGATAATTCTATCAATAGAATTATCTGGAATCTTTGTATTCTCTGCATCTGCCTGAAAAAATCTAATGTTTTTTATATTCTCATCTTTGGCAAATCTAATGGCATTTTTAACTGAAATTCCAGAAATATCAAATCCAATACTTAATGTTGCTCCGCTTTTTGCAGCATGTCTCGCGTTAATTCCATTTCCACATGCATAGTCCAAAAATATATTACCTCTAGCTTCTTTTTTGATCCAATCTTGAACATATGAATTTGACCTTTCAACAACAGCATAATATTTTTTATTGCCATAAAATTTTTCAAAAGTATCACCCTCATGTGCTTCATTAACTTGATTGCTCGAATCTTGATTTATGCGATCTCTATCATGAAACTCTAACTCCTTTACTTTACGCTCATTAAGTGTAACCTTCCACTCTGAATCGTTAATCAAATCTATCAAGTCTATAGCTTCATTAAGTTCTTTAACTTCATTTTCTGTTTTTATCATATTTTTTCCTGGTTACATTAATAAACATATACTCTGAAAGATACATTATCAACTAATTTATATTTGTTAATTTTTCTAAATGAAAAACAAGATTATCATATACTTTATTAAACTCAAACTCTTTTATGTACAATTTTTTTGCATTAATTGACATTTTTTTTTGCAATTCATTATCATCGAGTAAGGATTGAATACAGTCACTTAGTAATCTGTCACTGTCATAAGTAAATCCAACTGAGTTGTTTTCAATTAAAGTTGCAACTTCACCCTGCAATGGACTTAATATCGGAGACCCTAATGAAAGCGAATCAACAATCTTATTGGGGATATTTAAGGTAAAGTTTTCAACATTTTTATATGGAGCGAGCGATGCTATTGACATATTAGCTAGACTTTCCATTTGCAATCTATCAATCCATCCTGGAAAAACCACATTAGATAAACCTTTCATCAGCTTCTTAGTCTCATCTAAACAAGGGCCGTGTCCACATAGGACAAATTGACAGTTGATTATTTCTTCTGCAGCCATGCGGATCTGATCAAAATCAAAAGCTGTAGAGAATGTACCAGTAAAAAAAACCCTTGAAGTATAAGTATCTGGATTTACATGGTTTTTTTTCCACCATTGATTTGCAGAATTTAATTTTTCTTCATTACTTTTTATATTTAAAGTAGTCAATCTAACAATTTTATCTTTTGCACTTGGTAACTTATTAGCAAAAGATAAACACCAATTCAAGAAGCTATATGACATTGTTGAAATGCCATCAACATCTGTCATTGTTCTTTTTGCTAAATAAAAATAGGGATGTAACAAAATCCTTGCAAAAGGTTGTAATATTCGCGGAAAGGCATCAACCAATATAGATGGCCATAAATCCTTAACATCAAGTAAAGTTGGTACACCTCTTTTCTTTAGCCATCTACTCATAACAGCAGCTGTTTCTATAGGAGGATATCCAATGAATGCCACATCTGGAGTTGTTTTTTCCTCCTTAAGAAGTTTACTTAAATTCCATGCCATCTGTGCATGATCGATCAACCTTGCGAAGCCAATATGATCTTTATACCCACAACTTGGAATCAGTCTTATATCTAAATTATTGTTTACATTATAAGTTTTGTAACCCACACTCCTATGTATTTTTTTTTGATGGTTAAATGAAGAACTCCACAATACAACATGATGCCCTGCGCTTACTAACTTATCACTTAAATTCATTGCTCTCATGGGCCGTGGATTTCCGATATCACAATGCAAGGGCTCACCAGTTTGTAAAATCCATACTGTTAGTGTTTTATTCAAAATATCACTTTGATGCCATTCATTCTTATGAAAATATTATTATTTAGAATAATATACGCCGACATGAATTTTATAGGCCTACATAGAAAAATAATTATTGTAACTATTGATATCAAGTATTTATTCACCCTTTATAAATTAGTATTGACATTATGTTTATTAAGAGATGTCACCGGTGATTTTCTCAAATTATTTATAGATTTAGAATTTAGCACTGACATTGCATAAAATAAGTATATGAAAAAATAAATATATGGATTTGACAAAGTGCTATTAAATAAATTTATAAATAGAAGTGCAATCAACGCAATAGATAAGGTCACAGAAAATACATTTTCGCGCTTAAAATTTAATATCATGTATATAAAAAATACTACATGCAAAATCAAGCCAATCAAACCAATCTCTATTAATATAGTTAAATAATAATTATGGAAATCCCTACCTACAATATTAACAATATCATAATTGTCAAGCACAAGTGGTGAATTATTCAATCCATATCCAAAAATCGGCCTGTTGGAAAAAGCCTCTAAACCATTCAAATACAACTCTGATCTAGAGCCTAAAATCGAAGATGTTGGATCTAACCTTAACATATTTAAAATTTCACTTGAAAATAATAAATACGCAAGCGAGCAAATGGCAATCAAAAATGCTATTTTAATTTTATGTTTTCGAACAACCTCTTTGAAGTAAATAATAAACATCAATGTGAAAGATATAACAAGTCCAAGAATCCCAGAACGACTAACAGTGAACAATAATGCCATTATCATTATAAACAAACCCATCAAGTATATTTTTCTGTCATTCTCAAAATAAGAAATACTCATAAAAGATATCGCAATGACAAGTACCGAGGCAAATGCATTCGGATTACCCAAAAAACTTCCAACTCGATAAAATAAAAAATCATTAATGCCGATGACACCAGTTTCCAACATGTTAAAAGACTCGATATCAATATTATATGAAATTAATGACCATACAATTTTATCCAAATTAATTTGAAAATAAATTAAACATACTAAACTTATAAATTGATAAAAACAGGCAGCGAAAATGGTAATAATAAAGGATCTTATTATTATTATTTTGCTTTGATAACCTGTCTCAACTAGATACAGAACAACGGAGACTAATAAAATGTAGATAAATATCTCAGAGAGAACCCCTTTAAGATACTGAATTAAATACGCATCAGACAAGTAGCTGTATTTAAGTGCTCCAAATATACTCAGGACTTTTACAAAAAGTAAAAGGGATAAAAACAAGAAGAATACGGCCAATCTATTATTAAGCTTGGGGATACTTAGCCTATATAAAGCACGAATAAAATATAGCGTTATAAAAATTGCACCAACAATATTATAAGCAAAAATCGTAACACCTACATTAACCTGCCAAAGTGGCATTAATAAAGTGGCAGGTAACAAATATAGTAAAAATCTAAAAGTGTATTCCATTTTCACAAGTGATGGTATCTTTCCTTAAATACATACTGTTGCTTTGTAAGTGTAATGCCAGCCATAAAGACACTTCTAGTAAAGAAAATACAGAAAAGAAGCTTATCAAAACATTAAATTTTTTGGCTCAATATTCTTTGTATTGCATACTTAATCTTTCTATATTTTAACAAGTTAAAAATAAATAGTATTGTGTTAAAAACGCCAAATATCTTTAAAAATTTAAGCAGTCTAATTGCTAACAATGAATATCTAAAAGTGATTTTACTAATGTAACTCATATTAATGAATTCTATCAGTGCATTCTTTGAAAAACCAAGGTTATTTCCTAAAAACTTATTTTTTATTAGATTGTTTGTAATTTTATTGTCACTAACAAGTGTTTTTATTAAAAACCTATATTGAAAATTAGTTCTCATGCTAAATTCTCGTATTTTTCCTTCAAATAAACTATCATTCGCTAAGCAATCAAATATCTTAACACGCGCAGAAAGATCAGCAAGAAACTTAGAAGATTGATTTATTTGTTCTGATTTGCTAACTATTTGGATCTTTCTCCATTCAAACATTATGTCAGGGATTACAATTAAGCTATATTCACTGGCCACAACCTCGAATATAAAAAACAAATCTTCTGCCATTCCAACATTATTTTTATATTCTATCTCTTTTTCGATTCCAGCACGACAGCAAAAAGTGCTAGGATGAAAAATCCATAAAGGTAGCATATCTGCACAATATAAATCATATAAATATTGATCTTTAGATACTGATATATTTATCTGCCTTGGCGCTTTATATTTTGAAATTATATTGTTATCTTCGTCAATAATGTTATAACCAAATGTATAGACATCGTGATTTGGATTTTCAGAAATAAACGAATAAAGAGAGCTTAGTCCACTCTGTGTAAAGCGGTCATCGTCTCCTATTAAGATATTGAACTTACCAGAAGCTTTAGAAACTAAAAATTTCTTATTTAGAGACTCTCCTGAATTAATTTGGTGAAAATAGGTTTTAATTTTTGTTGGATCATATTGGGTAATAATTTTTTTAATCTCTTGTTGCTTTGGTGAGAAATCATCTGAAATAATAACTTCAAAATCATCAAAATTTGATTCAAAAATACTATCAAGTAAGCCAGAAATATATTCCGGCCTATTATAGGATGGAATTAAAATTGAAAAAAATGGCATCAAATTTTATACCCATATTGATCCATAACTTGTTCTTCTGTATATCTATATTCATCGCTTTCATCATGCTTTCTACTTAAGTAATAAACAAGGACTGTTTCGCAATCAAAAGAAAGCCAACAGTGTAAATGAAGTGGGGGAATCTCAACTGTTCTTGGTTTTTTCGCATCTAACTCATACTCAAATACTTCTCCTGAAGGATTGATAACAGAAACTTTTGCCTTTCCTTTGACAACAGAAAACCAATCTGTTTGTAGTTTATGCTTGTGCCACCCACTAAACTGCTTAGGCTTGATTGCAGATACTGTAATTTGCCCTTCTAAGCATGGGAAAATATCAAAAAATCTACTAGCTCTTCCATCTTCATATGTTTCTATATTGTCTATTTTCATAAATTCCTTATGTTATTAAAAGTAATATATTCATTTATCATTGAAGATAGGCTAGTGCTAGAACACCCCTTAATAATCTCATTACTTTTATCAAAATAATCGACATTTCTTGGAGTTAAACCTAAATCTTCATGGTGATTAATATCATCTCCAAAAAGAAAATTTTCAATAATCCTTTCCAATTGCGCTAATGAGTAGGTATAGGATGATCCAATATTGAATACCTGATCATAAGTATTTGGATTTCCAATGGAATTTATTATAGAAAGCCCTATATCATGAGCCCATGTGAAAGGAATCCAAATATCTTCAAACCCATTCTTATTTAATTCAATGTGTTTATTCATTTTATAAATGAAATCAGTAACAACATGAGACCTACCAGGATTATATTTCTCAAAAAGAGACGTGATATGGAATGGTCTGAAAATTGTATAACACTTAGAATTCTTCTTGCAAAAATCAACTAATAAATGCTCACTTAATAATTTTGACACTCCGTAGGAGCTGTCTGGCATTTCTTCTAATAACACTTCATTGAACTCATTATTTTCACCATATACTGCAGATGAGGAAAAATAAATAATATGTTTTGTTGATTTTGCAATAGTATTAATAAAATTGCTAAAAGGAGAAATATTCTCTATAAGATTAGACATTTCAAGCGTCTTGCCATGCCAGACTCCTGCTAAATATATCACCACATCAAAATAATATTCTTCTTCAATTAGCCTACAAGATTCAACATTATCAAGGTTGACATGCAAGAAATTATCTTTATCATAATCTTGTTTTGGTAAAGATCTACCCATACGAAAAACATTGTAATCGCCTACTTCATCGAGCACCTTAAATATAGCTTGCCCAGCAGACCCTTCACTCCCAATTATTAGAATTTTATGTTTCATTTTTTAAAATATACTCCAAAAATGATTTTTTATTTGGGCGGTACGTGCATATTTTAATTTCACGGTTAATTAAATTAGAAATATTTTCATTCTCTCTAAAGTAGTTTATGCCAGAATAGTTTTCCATCTCGCCACTACCAGAAATATTGTTAAAATCAAGACTGATAATTTTTCTATCTCTTAAATATCTTGATTGTAATAATACAGTTGAACAATCACTTACTATAACAGTATATTTTTTAACAAGTGAATCCGCGCTAATTCTTTCATCATAAATAATACATTTTGGTAATCTTTGTTGGAAATATTCTTTCATTGTAGCTAACTCTTCTACCCAATTTTCTTTATTAGATGGATGAAATTTTATTCCAATATTTATAATACTTTCTTTATCTACAATCATCTTCAAAGATTTAATCCATTTTTTCCATAACTCCTTCTCATAATCATTGATGATTCCATTCATTAATAATAAACTAGGAACAAAAAGCATACTGGTATGTTTATCTGGCAAAATTTCGTGCCTACATAAATTATATTGTGGTGAGATAACCTCAATAATATTTGGATCCAAATTTGACAATAAATTATTTATATATTCAACTTCATTATTATTATTGGTGAAAAAATAATCAAATGTCAGGTATTTAGGTACGTTGTCAATATTATGATAAGCAGAACTTGTAAGGTACGGTCTTTTAATCCCGATAATTAATGGAATTATATAATTATGTAACAAACTTTCAATATGCTTGCCCTTATTTATAATGTACAAAACAAGTTTTGAAAAAAATAAATTGTGTAAAACATTTTTTATTCTAGCAAGTCTGGATTCATATAATAAAAAAGATGTTTTTTCAGAACTGGGAGCTGACATAGACAAAACTACATGAATTCTGTTATTATTCAGCTGCCTTGATATGCAAAAAATATACATATTTTGCACTTCTATATAGTCATTCTGAATAACTATATTTGGTTTTTTTTCATCAAGATAATTATTAATCAAAGCAAAATATTTCTTACTATCTTTTATGTTATTTCTTTTAATTATTGGCTCATAGAGAGTGTCTTCAATATTATTCTCATTTAAAAATCTCTGAAACCTAGTGTCTCCTTTATAATTATTACTTACTATTAAACAAACATCATAAATTTTCAAAAGCTCCAATACATAGTATTGCCCAGCACTCCAAAATGAATAGATATGTCCGAATCTAAAAAGCACTAATGTTTTCTTCATTTTCAATTACGATTCGCTATCTTAATCTCTAACCTCTGCTAAAAAATAGGCTAATTCTTTAGATGCAGGATTTACAGAAAAATATTCAGCATTGATAATCGCATTCTCTTTTAATAAACTAATTTCCTCTTGATCTTTGATCAAATTTTCAACAATATATTTAACATCTGCGATATGATTGTAAAAAACTGAACTTGATTGAATTCTCTGAATAGGCAAATATCCTTTTGGGTAAATACCTGGCTTTCCTTGTCTAATTGCATCTACAACAGCACTAGTAAGCTCACCACACGAATAATATTGTTCGTATTTAATAGGACTAATTATTATGTCAGCCTTTTGCGTTTGTTTGAAAAACTCGTCTTCCGATACCCAATCATCATAAAATCTAATACGTACCCCTTTCTCTAATAATTTATTTATGGATTGCCTAACTTTAACGCCATAACTGTGTTGTTGTTGTGAGGCTAGAAGCACTAAACAAAACTGATGATAAAAATTATCATTAATACTTGAAATTGCATCCAACAAGCCAAGATAATCTCTGCTTATTTCATGAATACCGCCTGTTACAACGATACGTAAGACTTTGTTTTTCTTTGTATGTTTAGATGGAGTATATAATGAAAATGGAAGTACAGCAACATTCCCTTTATAACCATTTTTTCTAGCAAAATTGGCAGCTTTTGGCGTATGGAAGATCATATTTCCTATACGTTTAATAATTCTCTTTAAGAAAAAATTTGAGTAAATATGATAGACTAAATCATGTAAATTTTCATGCTGCATTAACTTATAACTTCCACTAAACCATTCTGATACTCTTCCATTAGTAACAACTGTCACAACATTAGGTCGAAAAAAAAAGAACTTTAATATAGCCCATCCTTGTACTGTATTTAAAAATACAATATCAGTATCATTGCTACCAACAGTAGCTTGCAGCCTCCTCAAAAAATAGAAATCATTTTCACCCTTATTTGGTGTAATTAAACTTATGTCAGATCCATCATTCTTTAAGTATTGACTCAAATTTCTTTTAATCGATTCTGTGCATGCCACTGTAACTTCGATATCCAAGTTTAGCAAGATACGTGCTAAGGTTTCCACATAAACATGGTGAGCATAGATTTCAACAATGGTTGCTTTTTTCATTCTCAATTACTAACAATCCTTGGGGTTGGTATAGGAACAATAAATCTCCTTTTTCCTTCAACAAACAGCTTATTTTTCTTAAATTCATTTAAAAAATTCCAAGATAATAGTAGATAGTAATCTGGCTCTTCTACTTTGCTTTCGTCTAAAACTTCAATATTAACTCCAGGGAAATACCTGCCTATCTTAGCTTTATTAACTTCTACAGAAACTGGAATTAAATTAGAATCAATTCCACAATAGTTTAATAAAACCGTACCTTTTGCTGGAGCCCCATATGCATATACCGTCTTTCCTTCATTGATTAGTTGATTTAAAAGCTTATTAAGACTAATTTTCATATCTTCCACTCGTTTAGAAAAGTTTTTATATGGAGTTATTGTGTCATATCCTAATGATTTCTCATATTGTATTTGCTTTACAACGTTATCAGAAATTTTCCTATGCGACAAATGCCCAATATAGGCAATCATAGATCCTCCATGCACCTCTTCAAAATCTACATCAAATACTTCAAGATCATGCATATTAAGAAGATAATTTAAATTCTCAACACGGTAATACAATAGGTGCTCATGATAAATAATATCAAACTCATTACACTCAATTAAATTCGGCAAATATGTACCCTGGACAACAAACACTCCATTTTTGTCTAAAAGGAATTTTATGCCTTTGACAATATCATGCAACTCTTCAACATGATAGAACACATTAGCGGCAGAAATAATATCTGCAAAGCCCATATCTTCATATATTTCCTGTGCCACATCGTAATTAAAAAAGGATTTTTTTGTTGGAATACCATCTTTAATGGCTATATTAGCAGCATCATTACAAGGCTCTACGCCTAAAACATCTAGTCCTTTATTTTTGTAAGACTTTAATAAAGTACCATCATTACTACCTATATCAACTACAAATTTAGCATCTGGAACATAGTTGATAAAAACCCTATCCGCTATCTTTTGAAAATGCCTTGGCATACTTGCATTAGAGCCTGATAAATAAGTATGATTTTTAAACATAACCTCTTTTGGTACTGTGTACTGAACTTGCAACGTGCTGCAATTACTACAAAAAACTGTAGAAAGTGGGTATTTTTCTACAGTTTTTAATTCATCCTTTAAAACAAAATCATTGCACCAGGGCTGCATTCCCAAATCCAGCGTTTCAACCAACTTCTCGCTATCACATACTCGACAATTACTAATTTTCATTAACACTCCATCCAATTAAATACTATTTTTTTTATCTATTAACAAAACAAGATCTTTATATGTAATCACTTTACTTACAAACAAAGATGCAAAATACACAATACATCCAATAACTACTCCAAATACAAGTCCTTCAATAGTATAGAAATTAAAATTAAGAGTATTCATAAGATACAGCGCTATCGCCATAACTACACTAGATACCACAATCATTATTGTCTTAGCTCCAAATAAATTAATTCTATATTTCTTGTCAATAAATCTATAAATCAAGATTAAATATAGCAAATAGCTGAAAAACGTGGTCCATGCTGCAACATAAATATCTTTGATAATGCTAAAGATTATAATATTAGCAATCAAATTTAATAGCCCTGCAGCAGTATTTGATAGAAGAATTTTTTTTGTCTCCATATTAACAAAAAGAATACTGCTTAAAATTGACCCTATTCCATAAAAGAAAATTGCCATAGCAATGATGGGCAATATTCCAGCTGCTGCCACTGCTGTTTCTTTATTTGCATACAGTGTTAATAGTGGATCCCCTAACATTATTGCACCAAATATAAATGGAATAAAGAATATAGAAATAATTAACACAGCTAAACTTATCATTGAATCTATCTTGTCTTGTTCACCCTTATCATGAAGATTAGACATTATAGGTGGAAGTACAATGCCTATAACCTTAGGCAATAGAAATAGTATTGAACCAGCTGAATATGCAATCGTATAAAAAGCTACAGAATCAAGACTCATATAGCTAGCTATGACATAGCGGTCTGACACGTTTACAATTAACTCGAAAATAACCACTATTATAAGTGGAAAGCCATATTTTATATCTTTATTAAATGTATATTTGTTATACCAAGTAAGTTTAAAACTGACAGACTTAATTGATGGCACTATCAATAAAATAAAAACTAATATCAGAGCAATTATCTGAGAAATAATTAGGGCGTTGATCGAAATGGCCTCATCGAACATATACCAGAAAACAATTGTAATTAAAAAAATATATGGGTATAAAGTTGTGAATATACTATAAATATTCACTTGGTGAGTATATCTAAATATACTTGTAGTCTGTGCGTATAAAACATAACTTATTAGGTACAGAACAACAAGATATTCACTAAAATCAGTCTCGCCTCCAAGAAAGTACTTCTCTATTAGTGGAAGTGATAAAAATGCAATAACACCCAACAAAATAGAGGATAAAAAATTGAAGTAAAATTGCGGATAAAAAATATTTGACCTCTCCTCCTTATTGTTAATACTTGGTAAAAATCTTTGTGCCGTAAACCCAGTACCCAAAGTAGAGATTCCTGTGAGAATTCCCAAAAAAGATATGACTATAACATATGATCCGTATAGTGCTGTACCAGATGTCTTAACAATAAAAGGGATTAGTATCAACCCAGAAGTGTAGGTTAAAACTTGTCCTACAAAGATTGCTATATATTTCTTAAACATTTTACTTATTAATAAATTATTTCTGAATCAAGCATTGTCACCAAGCACTTAAACCACCATCCACCATAATATTTTGCCCAGTGACATAACTTGAAGCATCAGATGCTAAAAATACTAATGCACCGACCATTTCATCCTTGTTTGCCATTCTCTTCATAGGCACCCTGCTAGAATATTTGTCATTAAATTCTTTATTTTGGCCACTTTCTACTCCACCAGGAGTGAGGGTGTTAACCCTAACTCCGCAATCCGCCCAATATGTTGATAAATAAAGTGTTAGCCCAACAACACCAGCCTTAGATGCCGAGTATACTGGAGGTGTGTTTATTGATATACCCAAATAGTCAGACCCCTTATATATGCCTTGATCTGGCCCCATAGTTGCACCATATATTGATGATGTTTGAATAATAGACCCTGACCCTCGTTTGGCCATTAAAGACCCTATTGCCTGTGCAACTAGGAACATCCCATCTAAGTTTACAGCCATTACTTCTCTCCATGTTTCAATAGAATACTCATCCAATGAGGTGAAAAAATTATCCAAACTATCCCCCTTGGTTGCGGCATTATTGTGAAGAATGTCAATCTCTCCCAGCTCTTTTTCAACTTTGACAGTCATACTTTTAACTGATTTTTGATCACTAACATCGCACCCAACCCCTACACTTTTCACATTGTATTTTGCAGCAATCTCTCTTGCGTAATTATTTGCTTCTTGCTCATCAATATCTATCACAGCAATATTGGAACCAAACTCAGCGAGACCAGCGCAAAATCTTTTCCCTAAAATTCCACAACCCCCAGTTACAACAGAAACTTTTCCGGTTAAATCAAATTGTTTTTTAAAAGTCATAAAAATTACCAAATAAACGTTATGAGTAATAAAGTATTGTATTTCGCAAAGCATCTGCCTGAACCTTCATTTCAGACACATCTTTCTGGTTTGTTGTAAACTGCATTATCTTCTTCTGGACCCTTTCGGCATTTGGACATATCCCTTTATCAGTATTAAAACGCTCATTAAGCCCGATTGGTTTTAAAAAATCACGCACATCATCTATCGAGTCCTCTTGATAGCAAAGAGTCCAAGCGGCATAAAAACCATCTCCTCCATTTTCAATAAATTTCAAACGAAACCCTTCCCAGCTAATGCTATCATTCTCCAGTGTAGCTGCAAATGCATAGGAGCTATTAATATCACCTTTTGGTATTTTTTGTGGTTTGATCCAGTTACATCTACACTCATCTATTACTTGTCGATACATCTCAGCCATTTGAATTCTTTTTTGGACAAACCAGTCTATTTTTTCAATCTGGGCAAGGCCTAATGCTGCGGCTACTTCTGGCAATCTATACATAAATCCAAATTGTGAATGTCTTTTAAAGTTTGGACTTTGAAATAATTCTTTAGACACTCTAATCTTTCCACTAACTGCTGTTGCATTTCTAAAACCTTGACAAGTTAATCTCCTTAAATTGTCTCCAATTTCTTCGTCATTACACGTTAGAATCCCTCCGTCTCCAGTAGTTAAATGCTTTGAGTTTTCAAAGCTCCAACTCGCAATATCTCCAAATGTACCTCCGATCTTACCATTGTGTTCGCCCAAAAAACACTGTGCGCAATCTTCTATAACGTCTATCTTATGCTCTTTGGCAATTCTCATAATCTCTGTCATATCGCAAACTTGACCATAAAGATGAACTGCCATAATTGCTTTTGTTTTTGATGTGATGCACTTAAGAATACTATTAGGATCAATGTTAAAAGTATCTGGGTCAATATCTGCAAAAACAGGTATCGCATTACAATACAGTATGGCGTTCATACATGAAATTACAGTCAATGGTGTTACAATAACTTCATCGCCATGTCTAACTCCTAGTGCCCATAACGCCGCATGCAGGGTTGTTGTTCCTGAATTTGCAGTAATTGCAAACTTACTGTTAAACCTTTCTGAAAACGCCCTCTCAAGACGTGTATTCATGTTTCCACTTGTTCCGCTAGCAAACCCTGAATCCAGCACCTCTTTTACATATTTAAACTCATTTTCATCAAAACGCCATGATAAATCACCCATTATTTTTCCTCGTTAATTTTTATAATTTCTTCTACAATCTTAAAATCTAGTAGATCATCTATCTCATAATTCTGCCAGCGCTCTATAAAATACGGAATTGTCTTGCTTGTATAAAACTTTTTTTGACAATAAAACGACTCTACTGTGCTCAAATATATAACACCATAAGGAAAGTATGCATTATCAGCTTGTTGACGCTGATATATATCCTCTGAATTAGCAATATATGGCTTTATCAAGCCTTTAGTATCTATTTTTTTTACAATTGTTGGATGCTCCATATGTACTTCACCCACACTAACCAATGTTTCAGTATTGTTGCTATCTATTAGTTTTCTAATAGCATTATCAATATCATATTTTTTTCTCAAAGGAGAGGTTGGCTCAAGCATGGCAATATAATCAAACTCTTCGCCTTGTTTCTTAAATTCATCTAATACATGAATTACTGCCTCCCAAGATGGGGAGCTATCCTGAGCAAAAACTGATGGGCGCATAAAAGAAGTTTCCAGTCCACAATCAATAGAAACATCTCTAATCTTTTTGCTATCTGTAGAAACAAATACTCTATCCAATAGTTTTGAAAATTGTGCTGATTCAATAGTCCATGCAATTAAAGGCTTTCCATGCATATTCTTGATATTCTTATTAGGCAGCCCTTTTGATCCACCTCTAGCAGGAATTACTGCTATGATTTTTTTTTGCTTATACATTTATTATTAGTTTGATAATTCATTCAGTATGTTAAGTAGCTCTTTACATATAAAAGAGATTTCATTTTTTGTTAAAGACACATCAGATGGGAGGCTAATTCCCTTAGATGAAATAAACTTGCTATTTTCTAACGAACTGAAAATTTTAAATTTGAAAATGCTGGCATATGGTTCATAGGAAAAAATATCGGTCTAGAGTCGATACCTTTTTCACGCAATTTCTCCGCAATAAGATCCATATCCACAATCGTCTTAATAAGAACAGTATAAAGCCAATAATTTTCAAAATCACCATTTTTAATTAATGGTCTTGTAAACTTTCTTGTTGGAAGAAGAATTTCGTCATAAGTAGAAAATATCTTACTTCGTTTACTCCTAAAAGAATGAAATTGTTCTAGCTGCGCACACCCTATAGATGCCAGTATATTTTTTAATCGATAATTATAACCAACCTCTTCGTACCAATATCTTTTGCTTGCTGATATTCAATGATTTACTCCAATTTCTGAAATTATGGAGCATTTATCTATGGACAGCATCATGTCTCCGCTTTAAAATTAATAATCAATGATATTATTTTATTCACATCGTCATCACTTAGATTCTGATGAATTGGTAAATTTAATGTATTTTCAGCGGCATATTCTGTATTAGGAAAATCTAATGGATTATTTCCAGAAAAATAATCCACCCTGCTTAATGGCCAATATCTAAAAGTTGTATAAACCCCATTTTCTTTTAAATAGTGTGCCAATTTATTCCTGTCTTTGACCTGAACCCAATAAAAGTAGTATGAATTTGTGCAATTTTCAATCAACTTTGGTGGGCCATCTATCCAATCAATAGAAGAAAAAGCGATGTCATAAGCCTCATAAACTTCTTTTCTTCTTTTGTTGAATTCTTGAAGTCTATTCATTTGAACTACACCCATTGCTGCTGTCACATTATTCATTATAGCTCGACGACCTGGGCGATTAATTTGAACTTCCCACCATATTTCATCACCTTCTTTAGCTTTATCTATCCCACTGGTTGATCTCTCTGGCAATCCTAAATAACACTGCTCTTTTGCTTTTTCCATTAATTCATTGGAATGTAAATACACCATACCACCATCACCAGTTACTACTGACTTCATCGCGTCAAATGACCACAGCCCCATATCTCCTATAGTGCCACATGCTTTGCCTTTATAAAAGCTCTGAACGGCACACGCACTATCTTCAATGATATAAATATTATGTTTTTTTGCAATCTTAAGAATGTCATCCATATCACATGGATGGCCGCCATAATGATTTAATATTATTGCCTTGGTATTGTTGGTTATCTTTTCTATGATGTTTTTAGCAGTTGCATTTAACGAATGTTTGTCTACATCACATAACACTAACTTTGCACCCGAATCAATCACTGCACTTCCAACAGCAATAAAACTAATAGTGGGAACAATGATTTCATCTTCCGGCTGAAAATCAAACAACTTTGCTGCTAGGAATAGCCCTTCAGTGCAAGAAGTAATTGCATAGAAATTATTTTTATTAGACTTCAGATTTTCTGAAAATTTTCTCTCAAACTCCTGAACTTCATCTCCTCGCCCTAGCCAATTTGATTCAAAAACTTTTTGAATCGCACTTATCTCTTGATCTCCGAGGGATGGCTGGAAAATATTTATCATAATTATTGCCTATGCTCCACTCAAGTAATATCAAATATTGCTTTTAATAAACTCACTAATTATCTTGGTGACATACTCTAGATCATCAATAACTAAACCATTATGGCACCCTAATAAAACCCCATTCCTCATTACATTATTTGCAACTGAAAAATCAGACTTTGATTTTCCATACTTCTGTCCATTCATTATTGGCTGCTTGATGATATTGCCAGTAAAAACCGTTCTAGTCTGTATACCTCTGTTTTCTAAAAATATCTGAAAATCTCTTCTTTTTCCTTCAAGCTTCCCTTTTAAAAGAACAGGCAATGCAAGCCAATTTATTTCTGCTTTTGGTTCAGAGGAAAACGTTTGAAAAATACTAGTATATTGACTAAAGAAACTTTCCATATATTGAAAGTTTCTTTTTCTAATGGAAATATTATCTTCTAGTTTTTTATATTGAACGAGTGCAAAAGCTGCTGATAGTTCTGAAGGAACTAGATTGTATCCAATATCATCAAATATATATTTATCATCATAATTAAACCCATCCAATTGAACAGAAAGCCTTCTATCAATATCCTCAGTCTCACCATATTGAGAAGATCTTCTACCCCAGCTTCTTAAAGATTTTGCCTTGTTAAGCATGTCTTCATCGTTAAAACAGGTCATACCTCCCGTTCCAGCACCTGTTATTATATGAGAAGCATAAAAGCTTGTTGTGGTTATATCAGAATATGGATTTCCTTTTTTACCCTTAAATTTATACCCTATAGTGTCGGCAGAATCTTCAATTAATAGTAATTTATTATTTTTAGCAATAGAACTTAATGCCTCCCAGTCAATCATATTTCCAATAAGATTTGGTATCATGATAGCCGAAGTATTCTTGTTTATAGCTCCTTCTATTTCTTCTAATGAAGCCTGTAACGTCTCTAATTCAATATCTACAAAAACTGGGACTAGGCCACTTTGTATTAATGGTGCAACTGTAGTTGAAAATGTTAATGCTGGAGTAATAACTTCAGACCCTTTTTGTAGATTGGCAGCTAGAACGGCTAATAAATTAGCTGACGATCCTGAGTTAGACATTAGCCCAAATTTTTTATTGTATTCTTTAGCAACAACTCTCTCCAGTTCCGCACATTTAACGCCTGTTACTAACGCATGTCGTTGATTCTCAAGAACATCAATAACTGCATCAATCTCTTCTTTCCCATAATTTGCTTCTGCATAAAACACCCTTCTAGCTTCCATTTGCACTCTCTCCTATTATTTTTCAAAATATTCTGCTCTCTCGAACAGATCGCCTAGCTTATCTTTATCAGAAATAATTAACCTTGATTTTTGCGGCCAATCTATATTAATATCTTTGTCATTCCATCTTATGCATCTCTCATTTTCAGGGGAGTACTTACCTGTACAGCTATATAGCATAATCGCAGGATTAGACATTGATAAAAATCCATGTGCAAAACCAGGAGGTATCCAAACCATATACTTAGATGATGAATCAAGCATTACACCCTTATATTGTCCAAATGTTTTAGACTCTTTTCTTAGGTCAACAACAACATCAAACACCCTTCCATTTACGACCGATATTAACTTTCCCTGCTCAGTATTTACTTGATAATGCAATCCTCTAAGAACCCCTAGATTAGAAGTCGAAATATATTCTAAACAGAAATCTAGTGACTCCACTCCTAAGCACTCTTTTAATTCAGAGTTATATCGCTCCGAAAGATTTCCCCGGATATCTTCATGAATACTTGGTTTTATAATATACACAGCATCAAAATATTTTTCTATCAGATTCATAGGCTTAATTAACTATAAAAATTTAATATTTTTATTCTATTAAAATTTTCTTTCATATCCGTTGATCTATTACCATGGTTTTGTCATATCAAAATCTCTTAATGAATATCTATATTTATCAACAATTTTTTGTAAAAAATGACAACAAGTATGAAAATATTAAACTCAAAATTAAGGTGACAATAAAGAGGCATTCAAATTCTAACAAATCTCGAGTGATCTAAATTACTGCGTAGTGTACTAAAAAAAGGATAAGCAAGTCCACCGATAAATCTGTCAAACTTAATATTTTTTCCACTATTTAATAAAATATAGGCTACAGGAAATAAAATTATAACCTCTATGTATATATCGTCTACTAAATAATTATTCAAAAACACAATTTCAGCCCTAAGAATGTATGAAATAAGAGTAATAGCACTTGTATTTGAAAAATCAAATGCGATATATTCTGGCCGTCCAAATTCAACAGAAATATATGCAAATGCCACAAGAAAAGCTAAAAGAAACCTAAAATAACCTACTATGCTAATAAGTTTTATTTATTACTTAGCCGCATTAAATACTTACCATATTGATTCTTCTTTAATGGCTCTGCAAGATTGATAAGCTGCTTTTTATTGATATATTTCATTTCAAAGGCAATTTCTTCAATACACGCTACTTTTAGACCTTGTCTTCTTTCAATAACTTCAATAAAGGTAGCTGCTTCTAATAAACTTTCATGTGTGCCAGTATCTAGCCATGCATAACCCCTTCCCATTAACTCAACAGCTAAGCGTTCCTCATCAAGATAAATCTGATTAACTGTAGTGATTTCTAATTCACCTCGAGCAGATGGAACGACTTCAGTTGCTTTTTTAATCACATCATTGGGGTAAAAATACAATCCAGTTATTGCGTAATTACTTTTAGGTTTAATGGGTTTTTCTTCAATACTAAGCGCCTTACCTGTATTGTCAAAATCAACTACACCATAACGCTCTGGGTCATTAACATGATAGCCAAATATAGTTGCTTTGTTATTTTTTGCATTATCTACAGCCAATTCAAGCATTTCAGGAAGTCCATGTCCGTAGTAAATATTATCTCCTAGAATTAAACAAGCATCATCTGCACCAATAAAATCTTTGCCTAATATAAATGCTTGTGCGATACCATCTGGAGTGGGTTGAACAATGTATTCAAACTTCATTCCAATATCAGATCCACTTCCGAGGAGTTGTTCAAATCTTGGTTGATCTTCAACTGTAGATATAATAAGCACCTCTCGTATGCCAGCAAGCATCAATACTGATAATGGATAATAAATCATTGGCTTATCGTAGATTGGCATTAGTTGCTTTGATACAACTTTGGTAAGTGGATACAGGCGCGTGCCTGAACCACCTGCTAATATTATTCCCTTCATTGCTCGATTACTCCTAACTTGGTAACTATCATCCTTTTCTCGCTCCATCCTTAACTTTATCACACCAAATATTATTATCTAAATACCACTGCACTGTTTTTCGAATACCTGTTGCAAAAGTTTCATCTGGCACCCAACCTAGCTCTTTGTCAATCTTAGTAGCATCAATCGCATATCTGACGTCATGCCCGGCTCTATCGCCTACATAAGCAATAAGTTGTTCATATTGGTCAACACCATTAAGTTTACTTGGCACTAATTCATCCAAAATACTGCAAATAGTTTTCACGACTTCAATGTTCTTTAATTCATTATGTCCGCCAATATTGTAGGTTTCACCAATCTCACCAGTAAGTGCAACATTTAGTAATGCTCTTGCATGGTCATCAACATACAGCCAGTCACGTATTTGTTTGCCATCACCATATATTGGTAATCTTTTGCCTTCTATAGCATTAAGAATGATTAGGGGAATGAGCTTCTCAGGGAATTGATAAGGACCATAATTATTAGAGCAATTGGTAATTAGTGAAGGAAATTTAAAGGTGCGTTGCCATGAGCGCACTAAATGATCTGAACTCGCCTTAGAGGCTGAGTAAGGGGAGCTTGGCGCATAAGGCGTTTCTTCAGTAAACAGGTTTTCTGTTCCTTCTAAGTCACCATAGACCTCATCAGTAGATACATGGTGGAATCTAAAACCTTCTTTTTTGCTACTTTCTAAACTACCCCAGTAGTCTCTAGCTTCTTCAAGTAATATATAAGTACCAACAATATTAGTTTGAATAAACTCGCCAGGACCATCAATTGATCGATCAACATGTGACTCAGCTGCAAGGTGCATAACTACATCGGGCTTATGTTCGTTAAATACACGTCTTATTTCATTAGCATTGCAAATATCTACTTGTTCAAATGCGTATCTTGCATCATTTTCAATAGAAGTTAGGGACTCCAAATTGCCTGCATAGGTAAGTTTGTCTACATTAACGACACTATAGTCAGTGCTATTAATAATATGACGAATAACGGCAGAGCCGATAAAGCCAGCACCGCCAGTGATTAATATATTCATATATTTCTTTTATGTTTCATCACCACCAAAATTATCATTCTCCAAATCGTACCTTACCATTCCAGCAACTAACTCTTGAAAAGAAACTTTTCTCTTCCAGCCTAACTCCTTTTCAGCCTTGGTTGGGTCGCCTAACAAAAGCTCAACTTCTGCCGGACGGAAATACTTCTCATCAACCTCAACAAGAGTTTTACCTGTACTTACATTAATACCTTTTTCATTAACTCCAACACCTTGCCATTCGATATCAATATCAACTTCTTTAAATGAAAATTCTACAAACTCTCTCACTGTATGCGTCACACCTGTAGCTATTACATAATCCTTTGGCTCATCTTGTTGTAGCATTAACCATTGTGCATATACAAAATCTTTTGCATGCCCCCAATCACGTTTTGCGCTCATATTACCAAGTCTCAAAACTTCTTGTCTACCTTGATGAATGCGCGCCACGGCTTGAGTAATTTTTTTAGTTACAAATGTTTCTCCACGCCTTGGAGATTCATGATTAAAAAGAATACCATTGCACGCAAATATATTATAAGACTCACGATAATTAACTGTTATCCAATAAGCATATAGTTTTGCAACTCCATAAGGTGATTTTGGGTAAAAAGGTGTAGACTCATTCTGCGGCTCAGTACCTGGAATCCCTCCAAATAGTTCCGATGTTGAGGCTTGATAATATTTACATTTTGAACCTAGATCACGAACTATATCTAACAATCTAATTGCACCAAGGCCAACCACATCTGCAGTATATTCTGGCACTTCAAATGACACTGCAACATGTGACTGAGCACCTAAATTGTATATTTCATTTGGCTGGATATCTATTAATAATCTGTGTAAATTGCTAGAGTCAGTAAGATCACCATGATGCAGTATTAGATTTTGATGATCTAATATATGATTAATACGATGTGTAGTAAATACTGACACTCTGCGCATAATTGCATGAACTTCATACCCTTTTTCTAACAATAGCTCAGCTAAATATGACCCGTCTTGACCAGTTATTCCAGTTACAAATGCTTTTTTCATTAGATAGTCACTCCTATTTTTTATTTTTAAATCACAATCTCCAAGTTGGTTTAGAGACAATATTCTTAACGTCCATCACCACCTGTGAATCTTGAGATAATCTCTTATAATCTTCTGTAGTATATTTTTTAAACTGCTCATGCCCAACAGCAACAACAATAGCATCATACTTTTTATCTGATTCCAATGGATTGTCAATAATGCCATGCTTATACCACTTACTCTCTTCAGTATGATTAACCCATGGATCATATACAGCAACATTAGCGCCAAAATCTTTTAGCTCTTCAATAATATCGATTACTTTAGTATTGCGCATATCAGGACAATCTTCTTTAAAAGTAACACCTAACATCAGAATATTGGACCCTTTAATAGTTTTTCCAGATTTAATCATTGCTTTAATAGTTTGATTAGCAACATACTTGCTCATATCATTATTGATCTGTCTTGCTGCAAGGATAAGGTCTGGCTTATAGCCAACTTCTTCAGATTTAAAAGTAAGATAATATGGGTCAACACTAATACAATGGCCACCCACCAAGCCTGGTTTTAACTTAATAAAATTCCACTTAGTAGCTGCTGCTTCAATCACTTCATTAGTATCAATACCCATTTGGTCAAAAATAAGGGCAAGCTCATTAATAAGTGCAATATTGACATCACGTTGAATATTCTCAATAACCTTAGAAGCTTCAGCAACCTTAATACTTGATGCCAAGTATGTTCCAGCTGTAATTACCTTCTTATACAGATCATCGACTTGTCTAGCAATACCTGGAGTTGAACCTGAAGTTACTTTAAGAATTTTCGTTACCGTGTGTTCTTTATCTCCAGGATTTATTCTTTCTGGAGAATAACCACAATAAAAGTCTTTATTGAACTTCATACCTGATGATTTTTCTAGCTCTGGCACACATATATCTTCAGTTACACCTGGGTAAACTGTAGACTCATAAATAACAATATCGTTTTCACTTAATACAGTGCCGATAATTTTTGATGACTCAATCAATGGCGTTAGATCTGGTTGATTATTCTCGTCGATTGGAGTGGGTACAGCAACAATATAAATATTACAATTTTTTATATCATTGATATCTGATGTATAAGTGATATTATTTTTTACTGAGCTTAGTAAACTGTTTTCAATTTCAAGAGTATTATCCTGGCCACTCTCTAACTCATTGATGCGAGATTGATTTATGTCAAAACCAACTACTTTAAACTTTTCTGCAAAAGCAACTGCAAGAGGAAGGCCAACATAACCTAGGCCTATTAAACATATTTTATTTTTCATAATCATCCTTTACGTACTTTTCTACACTTAATACCCAGAAAGAGCAAGACAATGATATTTACTTCTTTCTTGTAAAATCTTCTACTAGTTGAAAAGAAATAACCTTATTCAGGTTTGTTTACCCTTCTTCCTAATAAAACTTTCTTATCTTCCTTTAACAGAATACCAAGGCTGAATCAACAACGGTTTTAAATATTTAATCGAACAACATTAATCTGTAACTCTACCATAAATATCCTCAAATCTCTCAATATCATCCTCGCCCAAATAAGTGCCACTTTGCACTTCAATAATCTCTAACTGTTCATTGGTTTTGTTCTCTAAATCATGTGTTGTGCCAACTGGAATATAAGTTGAGTCACCTTCTGTCAATGTAAGAACAGCTTCTCCATTAGTAGCTGTAGCTGTGCCACTGACTACCACCCAATGCTCTGCACGTTTATGATGCATTTGCAATGAAAGCTTTGCCCCTGGATTTACATGAAGTCTTTTCACCTTAAAATTCTTACCAACTTCAATAGAGTCATACCAGCCCCACGGGCGATATACCTTACGATTAGAGTGAGCCTCATCTCTACCTTTTTTTTGAAGAGATTTAACAATTGACTTAACTTCATGTGCTTTGTCTTGACTAGCAATAAAAGTAGCGTCAGGCGTATCAATCACAACTAGATTATCTATACCAACTGTAGTTATCATATGGTGAGAAGCATAAATATAAGTATTAGTTGTATCTTTTACAATTACATCTCCTTTGAGCACATTACCACTACTATCCTTTACACCAATATCATAAAGTGCTGACCATGACCCAACATCGCTCCAGACAGCATCTAAAGGTACAACAACCACATTATCACTTTTCTCCATTAATGCGTAATCAATAGAGTCAGATGGAGAAGACTCAAAGGCTTGCTTGTCAAGACGTATAAAGTCAAGGTCTTGCGCAGCATTATTAACAGCATCACTTACAAACTTAATAGTTTCTGGTGAATAGGAGGTTAGTTCATCAATTAGCGTATTAGCCTTAAACATAAACATGCCAGAGTTCCAAAGGTAATTACCATGATCTAGATATTTTTCAGCAGTTTCAAAATCTGGTTTTTCAACAAACTCTTCAACTTTATATGCGCCATCAATATTGTTCTTAGATGATTTGATATAGCCATAATCGGTGTTGGCATCTGTTGGTATGATGCCAAAAATTGCCAATTTACCCTCTTTTGCTTGATTATTTGCAATATTGATTGCTTCATTGAATGCGCCAATATCTTGAATAACGTGATCAGCTGATAATACTAACAATACTGTATCGTTAGAGGTTTTAAGTGACTGAAGTGCTGCTGCAGCGATAGCAGGTGCGGTGTTTCTACCAACTGGCTCAAGCAGGATTGTTGGATTTTTAATATCAATTTGTTGGCATTGTTCTGCCACTAGGAAGCGATGATCAGCATTACAGATAATAATCGGGTCCGCAAGGTCATCTAATCCGCTGAGGCGGAGAATGGTTTCTTGGAGCATGGTATTATCACCAGCTAAAGGTAAATACTGCTTAGGGAATTGTTTACGAGACAATGGCCAAAGACGAGTTCCTGAGCCACCTGAAAGGATAATGGGAATTATTTGCACTTAGGATCCATGATAAATGATTCAGTAAATAGCATTATTAGTAATTATTCAATATTGACAGTTTTTGTAAGGTTTTAGACAAGATTTATTAACAACGATAAAGGTTATTATTAAAAATAAAGATATTTACAACATTAAAAACACTCTCTGGGCTCTTCATAGCTAACAAAATACAAACCAGAAATTTTGGTTAGTAGTTCAAAAATTACAAGATTCATTTTAATTTATATATAAAGGTTTTATCTTACTGGAGGCTTTAATTTTTTAGTGTCTTGTTTCAGTTTATTAATTTCTTTTTTTAGCATTTCATACTCCTTAATCTTTCTTTTAAGAAATAAAAAAGTTAGCCTTGCCTTCTCATTGACTCCACTAGGGGTAAGGAGGTACGCATAGCCTACTTTTTTTGGGTTATGAGTAAAGTTTGTTAGCTTTATTAGGCCCTTTTCAGCAAGCCTCTTCAAGCAATAGTTTACCTTACCAAGACTCACACCCATCTCTTTGGAGAGCTCTCTTTGAGTGTATCCAGGGTGGGTTTCTAGCCTACGAAGCAGATCAAGACGTATATCTCGTTTGTTCATCAGTGTGGGAAAATAGGAGGTCTAATATTAGGCACGCTACCGCCATATCTTGCAAATATATTTTTGCAAAGAAAACATAATGTTATCATTAATATTGACTCATGTTCAACAATTGAACAAACTTTACTTATCGTTATGGTTTCTACTAATCTTAAATGTATCGGTGGGTATGCTTTGTAACTATTATTTATAGTTGGCGCTTTTTTTGTTTCTTAATTATGCTCTATAATTAAATATAATTTTTACACATTCAGATGAATAACAATATTGGACTTAATATATAGACTTTATTCTTTTACTGTTGACGTATACTGCATTGGTAGCAAATCTTATTACAATTTATAGCCCTCAATTTTGATCAACCCATGAATATTATCTGCATGAAATGGGGGAGAAAATTCTCTCCAGAATATGTAAACCGTCTATACGCAATGGTATCACGCAATATAAACACCAAGTTTAGATTTGTCTGCTTTACTGAAAATAGTGAAGGCATTCGGCCCGAAGTAGAGATACAAGAACTCCCTGAACTAGAACTTCTGCCAGGATCACCTGAGCGCGGCTGGAGGAAGCTCACTGTATTAAAAAAAGACTTTGGTGGCCTTTCTGGGGCAACGCTGTTCCTTGACTTGGACGTAGTAATTGTAGGCAGCCTAGATGTATTCTTTAGTCAACCCGGTGATTTTTTAATCGCACATGACAAAAAAAACCAAAAGAAAAGAGAGGGAAACTCCTCAATATTTCGTTTTGAAATTGGTAAATATGCTCATATACTAGACTACTTTGAGAAGAACTCTGAACAAGTTAAAAATGAGGTGCGCCATGAACAGGCCTATCTATCACGCGAAATCGACAAACTAGACCGACTTGAGTATTGGCCAGATGATTGGGTCCCAAGCTTTAAATATGAGTGCTGCCCACCCTGGTTCAAATCCTGGTTCGTGGCTCCCTCAGTGCCGAAATTGGCTCGAGTTATTTTGTTTCATGGCCTGCCCAACCCGCCTGAGGCAATTTCAGGCCATAGTGGAAAATGGTATCGTCACATTAAGCCATCTCCCTGGATTAAAGATTATTGGACTGAATGACAATTTTTAAAGCATTCTATAGGAATTTACCCGTTTAGATTGTTTGCATAAAAACAATATAATAAGAAATCATATTGTAAACTGACTTTTATAAAAAAGAATTATGAGTAAAAATAAATTGAGCAAAATAGATTTATCAATAATTATTGTTAACTATAAATGCTGGGAAGTTCTTACTAGGTGTATAAATTCATTTAATAAATACAAGCCAAATATAAGTTACGAAATTATAGTTGTAGACAATGACTCTCAAGATGGTAAATTTAATAGCTTTCAACAACAATTCCATGAAATCAAGCTTATTGCCAATACCGGTAATTATGGCTTTTCTAACGCATGTAATCTAGGGGCAGATAATGCTAAAGGTGACTTCTTACTATTTTTAAATCCAGATGTAACTCTTACTAGCAGTCCAGCTATAGATGAGATGTTCAGTTTTGCAAGAGCTAACCCCAATGTAGGTATAACCTCATGTAGAACTATCTATCTTAATGGTAAAAGAGAAAGAGAGATTGCATTTCTCAACCCATGGCTAACTATAGGATGGCTTCGTGCACTGTATAAATTTACGTTATCTCGAAAAATAGCTAATAAGTTTCCAGAAAACAAAAATATTTGGTATCCAGAGTGGGTTGCGGGCTCAGTAATTTTAATACAAAAAGATTTTTTCAAGAAAATTGGAAAATGGAGTGAAGATAAATTTTGGATGTACTTTGAAGATCCAGATATATGCTTAAAGGCAAATAAAAATGGAAAAAAAATTGCCCTACTTCGAAATATCGAAATCAAACATCAGCATGGTGGATCTTCTAGGAGGAACACTAAAACTACCGCCATTACAAAATCAGAAGTCGTTACATCAAGTCATGTTTTTATCCATGAGCACTCTTCAAGTATCAATAGGGTAGCCCTTCACC
>Ga0209482_1000513_pt1 | contig 32979 bp, 54 predicted proteins | sample CoawatmetaG10DNA_FD_187512 | JGI IMG/M metagenome (GOLD analysis project Ga0209482, IMG submission 187512) | Marine microbial communities from the West Antarctic Peninsula - Coastal water metaG104-DNA (SPAdes) (version 2) | ecosystem: Environmental > Aquatic > Marine > Coastal ...
AAAGTTTTGATTTGTTAAAGCATTATTTCCTATTGCAACACTTGAGCTTCCAAGAGTATCTGTAGTTAATGCTCCTTTACCAATAGCTACGTTTGCGTCAGCATCAGTAAGCGCGTCACCTGCAAGAGCACCAATGAGGGTATTTTGAACGCCTGTGGTTATATCATTACCTGCATCAAAACCCACTGCGGTGTTGTAGGTATCAGCGTTTGAGGTTACATTTGCAGTGGCTAACGTGCCTACACCAACTGCTACGTTCCTGTCCCCCATAGTCATTGTGCTTAAAGAGTTGTAGCCGACTGCCGTATTATTATCTCCAGTAGTCAGAGCATCACCCGCTAGGCCACCAATTAAAGTTTGACGAACTCCCGTGGTGATGTCGTTACCTGCAAGAGAGCCTATAGCTACGTTATATGCTTCAGCACCTGCATTTTGATTTTCAAGAGATTGGCGACCAATAGCGACATTACTTCCATGTCCATCTTCTGTACTAAGAGCCAGATAGCCCAAAGCCACATTTTGACCACCTGTTGTTAATGCATCTCCTGCCCCGAATCCGATAACGACATTGTTATCACCCGTAGTCAAAGCCGTACCTGCCTCATCGCCCACGACCACATTATAATTACCCCCGCTTGCGATGGAGTTGCCTGCGTTAACCCCTGCGCGGAAGTTACTTGTGCCTGCTGATGCCGTGATAATGTCTGCACCATCTGCAAAAGTGACATCGCCTGTCATGGCTCCACCAGCTTTTGGCAGTGCGGCATCAGCGGTAACGCCATCAGCAGCAACATCGCGACCATCAAAAGTGGAGTTAGTTGTAATCGCTCCAGTCATGGCTCCACCAGCTTTTGGCAAAGAAGCATCCGCTTTAGTGCCTTGCGCTGCTGTAGCATAGTCGGAAGAGTCAAACGCTTTAACCTGGGCAAGGTTAGTGACTTCAGAATCCATTAGTGCGCCAGCGGCTGTCACGTTAGTGGTATCTGTTACGTCTGCACTAGCTTCAATGCCATCAAGTTTAGTGCCGTCTGTAGCGACATCTCTACCATCAACAGTAGAATTGGTAGTGATAGCACCAGTAAAAGCCGCGCCCGAAAGCTCAGCCTTATCAGTGTTTAGATTATTGAAGTTAGCATCAACTTCTGCATTTGTAAGGGGCGAGCCTTTGCCTGCCCTTGTTACTATCGTAGCCATAGGTAGCCCCTAATAATTAAGATGCGGTTAAAGTAATAGTCCAAGTTAATGACATCGTATCGTCAGCTTGCTTATTTACCACTGGGAATACAACGCGACAAAGCATAGTGCCAGAAGATGCGGCATTAAATACGCCAGCTTCTGTAACAGCGCCAGTGCCTTCTCCAGCTTCAAAAGAAGAAACGTATGCGATGGTATTAGCTGATGCAGTAGAACTATCTAATGCTTCCCTAGAGCCTAGAATTGACTGTACATCAGTTTGTCCGGCAGCAGCGGCAGCAGTACTTGAACCTAAAGCCATGTGACTCATAACCCCAGCACTAGCAGAAGCCATGCGAGAACAGATAAACGTCAGTCCAGTAGTAACCACCAAGTTGTTAATATCACGGCTTTCTTTTACTTTGCCGTCTTTGTCTTTTAATACTATCGCAACATCACCGCGCAGCTTTAAGTTATCGTTAATCATAAATCACCTGTTAAAAAGATTGGAAATACCCGACATAGTCGGATTGAAAATAGTCAAACGCACAATAGCCTTGACCGCGCAAAAAACCTGTATCGGATGAACCGATTGTATCACTTTTATCTAACCCTGTGGAATAAGCAAAAACGTCAGCAATTGCAGCAACATCAGACCGAACTTTAGTGTAAGTCATTTGTTGATCATCGTTTGTTGTAGCTTCGCCATCTAAATCATCTGTTACGCCACTATTTTCATTTACAAATTTATGAAATGCCATGTTTTGCAATTCACTGGTAACAGATGAATCAGATAATACTTTTGTTGGAACAAGCAATGTGCTATCTGAAAACGCCCCTGCATCAACCAGTGCTTTGCTAAACTGCATTGATTCAGAATCGGCAGTAGCAGACCCTTCAGCAATAGATTTAACGCTTAACAGTTCTGTTACATCTTGTACTGCAGCAGCATCTGCTTTTATTTTGTTTGTAAAAACAGCTGTATCGTCTGACGATGAGCCTGTATCTGTAAACAATTTCCCGATAGCAATTTGATTAATAGAATCGCCAACGCTTGAATTATTGTTTAAGTTAAGACCAACGCCTAATATAACGGCATCATTTGTTCCTGAAGTGTCGGTTAATTTTTTATTTATACCGCTAGAAAAAGCGTCAGAGGCTGCAGAAGAATCAGACAACACTTTTGCGGTTGCCTTTGTTGTTACGTCAGTTGCTCCAAATACATCAGTAAATAACTTAACAATAAAAAAATCGCCAAGTTTTATGCTTGCAATGGCTTTTCTTAAAACGCTATTTGATATGGCCTTTTTAAAAGCAATTACAGATTTAAGCATTAAAAATCGTCCCTAATGTAAAAGTCCAAGACTTTAAAAACGCTTTCAGTTTTGCCAGTTGCATAAATAATTTCAATTTCGCCTTCATAATAGCCTTCAGCTAAATTTAATTGCGTGCCTGAAAAAGAAAACAAAGCAATGCCGTCTTGAAAGTTTTGCCCAGTATCTAAAGCATTTAAAGTAAAAAGAAGAGTTGTGGCTCCTTTCGCTCTAAATTTTAGCTTTGCACTGCCACCGTTGAACGATACTACCGACCCATCATCTTGGCGAGTTATCGTTGCTTGCACTTGCGGCTGTTGGTCGTTTCTGACTAATTCAAACATGATCTTAAACCTCTGGCTTATTAGGCCAAATTATATCATCAAATGATGTGACATCAGAATAGCTTTCTGGTATGTCCCGTAATGCCTGTCTGTACACAGCCCATTCAGCCTTCTTTGTGCCGGTTAACGGGCTATCAACAACTTGCGTCCAGTCGGTAACAGATATTTTATTATTTCTTATCATTCTAACATGAGTCGAAAACCTTACTGCGTTAAAAGACCAAGCATTATTGTTCCAATCTTGCCATTCGCTTACTCTTGCTTCCCGCGTAACCCACTGACCACTAGCATAGTATTTTGTTTCTATTAAATCCTGCGCGTCAATATTGTGTGCAACTTGAACCGCAATAAGATCATTATACGTTTCACCCTCTGTATAATCTGAATCTGACCCAGTAGAAACAACGTGTTGAACTTCTCCATTTTCTGCAACTAGCGCATATTGGAACATCTTTTTCTCCTAATTTGTATCGTAAACAAGCATATATGGGAGCATACCAGTTGACGAAACTTCTTGTCCGTTAACAAATGTTTTATTTGACACGGTTATATATGGCGATGATGCAGACGCATGAAATAAATAACCTAAACCAATTGACCAGCTTGGCAAAACAAACGCCGCTGGAACTGCCGCAAACATAGTGCTGTTTACTACTGCATATATTTTTGTATAAGCAAGAGAAGACGGTGGCGTATAGGTAAACGTCTGGCCGTGAGTTAATGTTCCTTGCGCTAATACTTTAACACTGGTTGATCTGGTTGCCGAAAATAGTATGGTACTTCCGTTGGTACTGTAAACATCCAATCCCATTTCGCCAGAACTAGGCGCTGATATGTTACCTGCTTGCGTTTTTAACAATGCAGTAACTATTCCTGCTGTGTTCTTGTATAGGTAAGTGTAACCAGCATCTTGAGCAAACTTTGATCCCATAAACAATTCTTGGCCGTTTATAGGCTGACTAATTCCTATATATGTTATGCCAGATAAAGGACTATTTGCCGCCCTTGCAAGAACCAAATCTCCTGTTGCAAATCCGCTAGGCGGGTACGTCATTGCACTGTAAGCGGTTGTTGCTATATTCGAAATATAAGTATTAGGGGCAATCTCAGTGCTGTCCATTTGCACTCGCCCGTCAGCGTTTAATACTTGCAGCCCATACGCCATTATTAAGTCCTAAAAATGTAGTAATCTACAGTGTTGCCTGATGTGGCGTATATTCGCAAATTGTTTGTTTGCTTTGCATAAGATACGTCTGGCCTTCCTTGGTAGTTAAATACAAATGGTATATCTCCAAGAGTAATAGTCCACGTATCATTATTTGCCATTCCGCTAACAGTCACATCTGCATAATTGCTAGAATTAGCCGTAACAGTTCCAGTAGCTACAAATCTAATTAAACGATCTGTATTGCCAATAATTTTAGTTCCGGAGGCATTATACACCTCTAACCCGTAAGCCATTAAGACAGATTCCCAAGTTTAACTCTAGGCGTTGATAAACTTCCGTCATATATTTCTATTTTATCGTGCAAGATTTTGATGCGCGAACCACTACCAGCAGATTGCATATTAAAGCCGCTTTGGGTGGTACCTGAGATATTGACTTGTGCAACATTAATTGTTCCTGTTTTTAGTAAACCACCGTTAATAGTAGTGATTTCGCTTCCACTAGAACCATCAGCAAGTTCATCATTTAGATTGCTAAACGTCACCAAGCCGTTAAACGCTACAGACGAAAATGGAGTGCTAAAGGTTTTTGTTTGCGATCCATTAAGAGATGCTTCAGAAACAAAATAACTCGTTGCCCAATATGCTGCATCACCGCCAGTAATTACTGGAGGAGTGCGCGACCAATTGGCAGTTAAACCAGCAAAGGCTCCAGTGCTAAAGTTATAACTTCCGCTTGCGCTTGGGGCTGACGGTTGTGATCCAGATACAGAGTAATAAAGATAACCAGCAGCCGATCGAGGACCAGCCGCGCCATTAGACCCATTAGAACCATTAGACCCATTAGACCCATTAGTACCGTCAGTGCCGTCAGAGCCGTTAGTGCCGTTGATAGCTGCCGCATTAGTTGTTGCGTTTACTATCCCAGTAAATGCTGATTTATTACCACTGTAATCAACTGATTTAAATTTGTAATAGAAAGCAGTCGCGTCAGCAAGACCGCCATTTAAGAATTCGGTTGTCGCACTATATCCACCGCCAACAGTTGCCACTACCGCGTAAGTGCCGCCAGAAGAAGTTGCCCTGTAAACTTCTACATTGGAAAAGTCTTTGTCTGATGGGTTAGTCCATTTTAAACTAATGGACTTATAACCCGCTGTTGCAGATAAAGACGTTGGTGCTGCGGGTGCAGTTGTGTCTCCTGTAGCACTAATGTTATTAGTAACAAATACGCTTCTTACGCCAAGATTATTAACTGACCTAATTCTAGTGTAATAAAGCTGACCGCTAATTACTGGCGTTATTGTAAATAAAAGCGCATCAACATCAATAGAATTAAAATTGCTGTTATCTGTTGACCATTGAAATTCATAACGCACAACAAATGCGTCTGCACTTGCAACCCACGTTGCTGCTATTTGAGGAACAATATTGCCATCTGCGTTAGTCGCTGTTGATGCAACCGCTGCAAATGATGTTGGTGGAGCAGCAATCTGTCCGGTGTATAAAGATACTTCGCCACCACCTAAATAAACCTCTTGATCAGATGCCGACCAATTCCAAATAGATGCGGCTGTTTCTATAGCTTCAATCTTTACAACAATTTCCCCGCCACTGGTAAAATCCAACGCGTAACCAACCACTTCAAATATTTTGTTAGAATAACCCATCCTAGCATTACTAACGTTTATGTTATCTCCGATTTTAAATCTAAGCGCACTAAGGTTGCAGGGAATAGTAATGGCTTCTTGTTGACGAGATCGAAACAAAGCAAGTTTTGCAAGCCTTTGGGCGCGAACATTGTTGACGGTAAACGGCAAAGGCATATCAAGATAAATAGGCTCTCCATCTTCTGCTGCAAAAGAACTTGATATTTGGGCGGGATAATCAGCCATTACATAATTATCATCTTCTGATAAAAATACACCTTTGACTCCATTAAAAGCATTTCTCCTAGACTGTTTAGTCTGAATGCTTATTTCGCCAATTGTATTGGACTCATCCACCAAAAACGATGGCGATACATATTCTCCAGCATGAACCTCAAACTTACCCGCAGAATAAACCAAGCGTCCAGCCATGCCGCCAACCATAGCACTTATGTTTGATTTAAGAGATGATCCGGTATCAACCACTCCGTCCATTGTGTATCTAGGTTGAGTTCCTCCAGCTGCCAAAGTTATAGCTTCATCGCAAACTGCTGCTGCTGTTGTAACGCTTGAAGTTAATATGTTAGTAGCTGATTCGCCTAATCCGTATTTAACATCACGCAAATAATCGTACACACACAAAGCTGGATTTTGTGACCAAGCAGTTGAATTGTTGCTTGTGTTAAGAACTTTCTTTCCGCGAATAATAGCTGATATGTTTGGCAATCCGGATGCAAACTGATCAACGTCATATGTTAATTTTACAACCATGTAAGCTGTATCAAGCAACTTGTGATTAGTAGTCCACTTTGAAGAAGCCGATACTAATGCAGAATCAGCAGCCGTTTGGTCTCCTTTATATTGAGATATATTAGCGTATGATCCCCAGTTACCTTGATACGTTGTGCCGTCTAAAACCTTTTCATCATTAAACCAAACACTTTCAAAAGCATCAATTTCGTGACCAGCTATAGCAACCACTAACCATATGTATTTATTGTCTGACCCTGTTGATTCTAAGTAAACAATATTTCCACCAATTCTTGCTCTGCCGTAAACTACTTTTCTAGTGTGCGCGGCATCTCTGGCCGTTACCGACCTTCCTCCCATCTGTGCGCCTATATCGGGGGCTGGCATTAAGGCCCTTGAAATCATAGACAGTCCTGCACCAATAGCAAAAGCAGCGGCAAAACCTCCAAGTGTTATCGCGGTAAGTCCTACCGTAATAGCATAACTAGTCGCTGTTGCTAATCCTGCTATTGCTGCAATTGCCATTCTTTAATCCTTAAAGCATTTTGAGTAAATGCGTTCAATTAAATCGAAGCCCATCCCAATCAATAAATTATCAAAAGGAATATGCACCTTGGTGTTTATGTTTAATAAAGATATACCATTGTCTCTGCAATGATCTTCAGCGAATTTTAACAGTTTATAGCCTGTTGCGCCTTCTCTGTGTTCGGGCAGTACAAACGTAACATCGTTGTTAGCAAATACATGATCTGAATAATGAATGCTTTGCGATACAGTTAAAACACAATACCCAACAAGTTGACCGTCTTTTCTAGCAGTAAATGCTCTTAATATTCCAGCAGCATCAAGTCGGGCATATTCTTTCCAGTTAGGGTTTAGCTTTATAGTGCCTTTGTTTAACGCAACCATTTCCCAATGTTCTTCTATTAAGGGTTTAATGTCTTTTTTGACATTAGCTAAACATTCGTGTGCTATTAATATCAATGCTCATTCCTTGGATCATAGCCCATAAAACCCGGCCCTGAACCGCGATTAGATTGAGAAGCTGGTGACGGTCGGCCCCATACGATTTCTTTTTCCTGAATGGCCGTTACGTATTCAAAGCCTTTATCTGAAGGATGATCTATTTTTTGATCTTCCGCTGTATATCTCCTAACCTTAGATCGCTCAAAAGCAATTAACTTGTTTTCCACAGCAATAGATATTGTAGAGTTTTCTGCTCCTTCGGATATGGTCATAACATCCATAAAACCAGAAAACACTATTGTTGGATTGGCAATTAAATCGCCTGAATCATCAAACGCGCCAAGCAAAATAGTTAATGGTCTACCTTGATATTCGTGATCTTTAGCTATAGCCAGCAAGCTCGCTTTAACGCCAGCCAAAGTTACATTAACACCAGTCGCTTCTATATCTGACGTTTCTTTAATTTCACTAATGCTGAGAAGATCACCAACGCCAACATATGTTTCATTGTCATAACTAAGATCGCCATTGCCAGACCATATGTTTAATTCATTAGGAGATTCACCAGAATCAAATACCATGCGAATAAGATAAATAGGCCGAACAACATCTGCCGTTGTAACCGCAGTCATGCCACTGGTTAATACTCTACTCATAAAGCCTCCGTCATGGAGAAGCTAAACCCGTAAAAGCTAGCATCACTTACCGACCAAGAAAGTTCATTTGAAGCCATACGCCATAAACTTTTTGGCAAAGTAAAATCCAAAGCCGTACCGCTAGAAACAGCAGCTCGCAAAGGAGGCTGAAAAGATAATGTTCCAGCACCAGATGATTTGTTAGCCGTTACTATGTACAGATAACTTCCAAGCTGAAAGTAAGTTCCAGCAGTAACCGCTGATGCTGCTGCTGAAGTAGTCAGCGTTTCGGCTCTAATCGCTGTGGTTCCAGATGTGGTTGATGTTGCTGTGCTGGTATGCAATGGGTTGCCGAACGTAAACGTGCCTTCCCGCCCTTTTAAGCCGACTATAAAAGCCTCGATAGATCGTGCCTCGATATGCGATAAAGGCGGCAGAGACACCTCTGCTTCCCATCTAGCACCTTGATGAGCATATACCTGAGTATCTAATGTAAATGGCGATTCACTTACAGCTACAACTCGTTTTAGTCTCATCGACATATTTTTTATGCCAACATTGGGAAAAGATAAAGGCATTCATTACGCTCCTGACATTGCTTTGCTAAAGTTGCCACCACGCAATCTAGCATCTGCCACTGCGCCTTTTGCTGCTTGAGCAATTTGCGGCATTAAGCCAACAATTTCTGCTCTTACTGTGCTTTGGATTCCGGTGGTTACGTTAATGGTTTGGTTTATTGTAACACCACCACCACCAAGCTTGTTGTTAGGTATTATTGATCCGCTTGCGTTAGGAACGAATATTTCAGGACCGCGTTCTCCAACAAGGGTGCTTTCTCCTTGAAACACTGGACCACCAATAGCCGCTGTATTAGAAAAACCTTGGCCCATGCCAATACCACCACTAGCCATTGTGCCGCCAGTAGCTCCAGTTCCTCCACCACCAATAAACCCAGTAATAGCACCAAAAGCTGCATCGACAATGTATTTCTGAATCAACATTTTAATTAGGCTATCAACTACGCTTTTCGCCATTGCCTTCATAGCGTCAGCAAAGTTAGCGGCACCTGTTATTCCGGCAGTTAAAGCATCTGTCATTCCATTTAATGCGTTTGTAGTAAATGCTTTTACTATTTCATCAGAATCTTTTACTGTTGTTTGCCAATCTTTAAATGATTGTTGTACGTTGTTTAATCCTTCTATCGTAGGTACAAAAATATTAGGTGTTCCATCGGAGCCGCCTATTGCTTCTTTAAGTTCCAGTATTTTAGCAATAGATTTATCAAAAAAATCTCCAAGCCCGTTATCTACTAAAGGTTGTTGCATTTCTTTTAGTTTTTGATCTGCCAAGATAACTTGATGCATCAAGCCTTCTATCTTGTCTTTTTTATCGTCTAGATTTTCTCCCATTAATATGTCCGAAAGACTTGGAAGCCCACCTGCTTCTAGTCCTTTAATTTCACCATATAATGAAAGTATTTTTTCTTTAAAATTTTCTATCTTATTTTCTTGAGATTTAACTTCAATGGAATTAAAAATACTATTAGCTTTATTAACGAAACCTGAGATTGCTTCAAGACCAGTATCTAAGGCTGTTATAATATTAGCAATAGATTGCAAAAATCCTTTAGCCAAAGACTGAGCCCATTTCTCCACACCTCCTTGTTCTTTAGATATTGCTGTAAAAAAACGAGTCAGCTGTGTTACTGCTTGTTCTATTGCTGGAGCCAATGCCGCGGTAAACTGATCCGTTAAACCTTTTCCGACAGACATTAATTTAACGATAGAATCATTTGCTTTTTCAACGCCAGCAGCTGCATCAGTTGACATGGTTAAACCAAGCATTTTTGCTTCGCCTAACAATTCTTGCAAGCCTTCTCTGCCTAAACCTAATGTATTAACTAATGCGGCACCTTCGGAATCAAATAGTTTAAAAGCCAACCGTAGTTTATCGGAATCATTTCTTACTTTTCCGAAAGCATCAGCTAATATCAACATCCTTTTATCCAAAGGCATATTGTTTAATTCTTTAGCGTTAATTCCTAACTCTTTAATTGCACCTTTTGCTTCGCCTGTACCTTTTGCAGCTTCAGCTGTCCTTCTAGTAAATCGCTGTAAAGCCATATCCATTGTTCGGGTTTCAACGCCAGTAATTTCTGCTGCGTATCTTAACCCTCCCAAAGCGGACGTTGTTGTTCCTATTTTATCTGCTGTTTTCTTTAAGCTGTCAGTTGCATCTAACGATCTTTTAATAAGAAAGCCAAAACCAGTGGCTCCAGCAACTAATACCAAAGCTGATTTCATGCTAAAAACGGCTTTAGTTATTCGTTTAATTCCTGCTGCTGCTGAAGCAAACCCTTTTTTGGTTTTGTCCATTGCAAATATTTTGATATTAAACTTTTGGTCAGCCATTGCTTTCACTCTGTATTTGGAAATATGCTAGCCACTCATTAAAGTGACTGACGGGCATTTGCTCTGCTTCTTCTATTGTAAGATGCAAGCGGTCAGCCAAGGAAAGCAGGTTCATCCTTAACTGATCGCTCCTTAGTTTCCCTCTGCGTCCTCTACAGATTCAATTTCTGCGAACATCTGATTAGCGATATCTGATATTACATTAGTTTCTTCTCCCATTAGATCAATCCGATCTTCAGCAGATTTAAAAAGCTTGTTGCCGCCTTCGTCTTCTGCTTTCATGCAAATCAGATCGACCATCGCTCCAATGGTAGTGTTATTAAGAAAGTTAGGGTGCTTTTTCTGCAGTTGATCTAAATCATAGCAAGTAATACTTCGGCTATATAATTTAAACGCTCCAGATTCATCAGCCCATGCAGGAACAAGAACCTCTCTTGCTTCTAACTTCCTTCTGCCTCTTAACTCTTTAGCTAATCCCATGGTTTAATTCCCCGTTGTTAAACTTGTGCTTCAGATACTACTCCACTGCATTGAATAGCAAAACTTGCTTCAACCATTCCATCAAAAGAACCAGTGATTGAACGTGATGTAACAATACCGTTACCAGAAAAGTATGTCTCACCGCTTCCAGTACCTGTTGGATATACTTCAAAGTCTATTGAAGCACGTTCATCAAGGACTAATTGTTGTGCATCGGCTTCATCCCAATAAACCTCAAGTGATACTGTGTTAGTTTTTAAGCCTGTCTTGTAACTTCTTGCAACATCACCTATTACTGAATCTTCAATAGTGTCTGATGAACCATCAAATGTAAATGAACGAACTTCTCCCACCACGGCAACAGTCGTTCCCGCTACTTGGATTTTTACTACACCGGATGCGCCTGTTTTAGTCGCCATGATAATTTACCTATTTTAAAGTTTAAGTTGTGCCGCGAGTATATTGGTATAGAACGCGAACTGTAATAATAACCCCACCTATGGGGTCAATGGAACCTTCGTCAATCTCAATGCTTGTTATTTGCGTGTCTAGTGCATAACCACCACGCAAACGATCAACATCAAGTGCCTCTTCAATTGCTTCAATAAGATTGTTTCTGGCCGAATCTATAATTGCGCCTTTAACGTAGCAAATGAATTCATAATTAATTGTAGCCATTCGTTTACTAACCGAACCGCCAAGGGTACTGTCTTCTCTGTTTTCGTCCGCACTCCTTACTAATATTGCAGGAAATTGTGCGCTTGATAGCTTGTCAAAATCAAACGGCTCTCGCGTAACATACTTAACGCCCACAGGAGCAGTGGTGGCTTGTAAAGTTGCAACTAGATTATTAGCAATATTTTCTCTTACGCTCATTTCAAAGTCCTAAAGAATACTTTTCCTAACGCTTTCTCTTCTAAATCAGAAAACCCAAAAAACGGTCTAGTTGCATTATTTTTTGCTGCTTTTTCTGCTTCAGTAGCGCGACTAAAAAATATGGTAGCCGCTCTGTTGTCTACGCTAGATGTTAATGAACTAAGCATATTTCCGCTAACGCTTAAATTAGGTTTAGTAGTTAACCCTTGTTCTTTACGCCAAGCAAAATATCCTCCATCTGGCACGTTACTATATGGTTTAAAGCTGCCACCTTTGTAACTTTTGCCTTTTGCCGTTCTTTCTTCTATTATTTGTATTCCAGCCAAAGCTGTTCTTGATAACGCTCTGCGAACACTTTTAGATAAGGCTTTACCGCGTTTTTTTAATAAGCGTTCTATTTCTTTGCCGTTACTGGTTAACCTTACTTGCATTATCTATCAAGCCTGTTAACAGCAATGTATTCTCGTTCTTGCTCCGTAACAGCACCATCGCCATCCAAATCGTATTCTATGCCGTCACCATATACAGCTTCCATTTCTTCACCGTATCTAGCTTTATAAAAATCAATCATGTTTCCAAATCTATCGCCATCAACCCAATTGGTAAGTTTTGGCAATGCATACATCCACAACACTAAATATGCTGATGCTTGAGTAAATTGTGAAGCGGTTAATTTTGATTCAACCATTTCCCCAGCAATACCTTTTTTTGGCCACCATTTAATACGCAAATCGCGCTCAATATCAGCTTGTGCCTTTGGATGTTCTATACTAAAAGACTCAATACCTAAATCTAAAATGTCAGGTATAAGTTTTAATAAATCTGCATCAGACGAATATGCCATTTCAAACCTCAATTAAAAGCCTCACCCCCCTAAGAGAATGAGGCTAGTCTTAATTAACCCAACAGTAGAGCAGTATGCTCTGGCTTGATGTTTTTTACACCCCAAGCAAGCGCAACTTCATAACGTACTTTTCTGTAGCCTTTGTACATTGCAAATTCCATTGAAAGACCAGAACGTGGATCAGTGATTACAATTACGTCTTCAGCTTGATCGCCTTCTTCAGGACGGGCAGGAGCGCGAGCAGCAAGAACTAGAGCAGATCGGTTAAACGCCATGTTACGGTCTGAGGCAGCTACTTTTGTAATAGCCTTTGTAGCGGCAGACATTGCAACACGCAAACCGTTAGCAGCAAGAGTAATGGTATCTCCGGCAGCAGGGTTAGCACCAGCAAATACTGCACTGGTTACGACATACTGGTTAGTATCTCCAGCAAAAGTAATAACGTCACCAGCACCAACTGTACCTGTACCACCAGCAGCTAGAGTCAGTACGTTTGCACCAACAGCATAACCAGCAGCGTTAGTTGTAGCCGCACCAGCAAGTGAAGCAGCAGCTTGATTGACAACCTGTGCAGACTCACGAATAGGCATACCGTTAATGTCTAGCAAAACGCCTTGACGCAACATTGAATCAGTACCAGCAGCATTAACCGCTGATTGCAGACCAAGAAGATTAACGCCAGCATTGGTATTAATGACAAGCTGATTGTCGCTTAGAGGTGCGCCATTGTCCTTTAGTACCTGAAGTGCTTTTGATGCATCGGTGTAGTTGTTAGCAGTTCCAAAAGGAGTAGTGCCAGCAGTTCCTACAGCGCGAGAAAAAGTGCTTTGCAGTCCAGCCAAATCAACTTCAACCTCGTTAGTAATAGAACGAATAGCTTGAGCAATCTTCTGAGCGCGGACGCTAGTATAGCCAATGCCAGTGTTCAGGATCTTTTGCTCATCACCGTTAAAACCAAACTCTGCGGCTCTAGCTTTGGTGATTATGATGTCAGTTGATCCAGAAGTTTGACCAGTAGGATTAGGGACAACCATAGCAGGAGTAATGTTAGCAACATTTCCAGCAGGTTCAACATCAACGCGGATGTTTTGGTTTAGACCAGCACGTTCTGCTGATGCGTTCATAGTTACCGCTGGAATCATGCCAGTGAGTTCGCGTGATACAACGTCTAGTGCTTCATAAATGTCAGGCATTAAAGCCGTGATTGTATTAGCCATTTTAAAATATTCCTTAAATTATTGGAGTGTCCCACCGCTTCTGATAAATTCAGATCGCTTCTGGGGAGTAAGTTGTTCAAATTCTTCACGACTTTTGACTTTGCCAAGCATATCGTTAATGCCACCAGTCTTACCCTGCGACCCTGTACCGCCTTGACTAGCGCGAACAAAGTGAGGATTTCCTGTTAAAAATTCTGTTACCATGTCATTGACTGATAACAAATCACCACTATCATTGTACCTTGGCACTCCATGAGCGTCCAACACTTCAACTGAGCCATCATCGGACAGTCTGGTGTAGCCTTTCAATAAAGTAGATACTTGATCTGGGTTTACTGCATTATTTTGGCTTGCCGCTGACAATAACGCTCCATCAACTAGCGTCTGTTGCAACTTGCTTTTATATGCACTAATTTCCAAATCTTTCTTTTCGACTGTTTTCTTTAAGATGTTATCAAACTCTCCGCGCTCTTTCTGCCTTTCTAAATCGGCATCCTCTCGCTTTTGCATTAAGTCTCGCGCATCATCAAGGTCAATACCGGAAAGCTTTTTTTCAAACTTTCTTTGTTCTCTTGCAATGCGGTCTGCAACAATGCGGTCTAACTCATCCTGCGTAAACGTCTTATCCTGACTTTGTATTGCTACTGTTTCAGTCTCAGTTTCTGTTTCCATGATTTCATCGCTCATGTTGCGTGCCTCATATAGAGTAGTTGGTGAATTTGCAGTGTAGCATAAAGGTTAATTTTATGTTTCTTTGACAAGCTTTTTCAAAGCAGAGGAGCTAAACGGATGATCTCTTTTGTTATAAAAAACCTCAATGTCGCTTAAAACATCTCCAGTAAATGCCTTGCCTTTGTAATCTTCTCCAATAAAACGTATGCCAACATTATAAAGCTGAATCAAATCTATCAATTCTTGTTCTGTATTATATGGCACAATTTCATCTACATATTTAACAGCACTTAATTGCGTGTACCTCTCAACCACCGATTGAACGGGGTAATTGCCATTCTTTAACGGATTGACATTTAACCCGACAATAAGTTTTTCACAATGCTGTTTGGATTCTTTCAGCATAGCAATATGCCCTGCATGAAGCAAATCAAACGATGAACAAGTAAACCCGATTTTTTTCATCTATTTACTTCTTAACTTTTTTCTTCTTTTTCTTTGGTCGGCCAACTTTAGACCCATATGTTCCTTTACCTTGTGGCATTATAAACCCTCCAAATTAGTGAAACCTCTAAACCGGTGGCGGCAGTTATATCCTCCTCTGACTAAAAAAGGATCTCCACTAATCTTGCCAGCCCAACTGCCAGACCACTCTTTCATTATTTCGTCTTTCGTATAAACTTTTCCAACGTGCTTCTCACAAAATGGTCTAGTCTTACTGTCATCAGGACCATAATATTTAAATTCAGTTACTCCGCTATCCAAAGCAATTTTTGTATTTATCGCAGAATCAAATTGCATTAAGCCATCATGCATAGATTGTTTGGCGTAACGGCCTAACCCTGCTTCAACAGATTCTTTGATTGACGCCACGCTTGCCGCAAAAGGAGTTCCTAACAAAGTATTGCTATAAATTTCCTTTGCAACAACATCAAGATACTGCTGACCTAAATCCTCAAAGCCTTTATATGTAAGCCTTTGCAATTGAGATACAACTTCAGAATCTAATACTGCCATTTGTCCATAAGTTGCAAGCATAGCAGCACCGCTTTCTGCGACAACAGCATATTCTCGTATAATGTCATCAACAGTTGCTAAATATTCGGCTTCAATAACTTCTCTTAAAGTTACTCTTGCTTTGATAGCCCAAGTTAAATCAAACAAATCGCCATTTTTTAGCGGGGCTGTAGCCATTAATGTGGCTATTCTTGACTCTAAAGTTACCAGAGCAGAAGCTAGTTTTGCTTGGTGCGTTTCAGCAAGAGCAATAACTCCTTTTAAATGTTCGACATCTTTAGCCATTAGATTGTAAGCGCGGCTTGATCTTCAAGAACATTACCTGTAGAAATAGCCGAATTAAACTGACCTAAAACTTGCGAACCAGATTCGATTTCGTCATGTGCTTTAGCAAGTACTTCATCATCAAGAACAAGGTCAGCAATCTTTTTATCTATTTCCATAGCAAGCGTTACTGATTTAACTCCAGTTGAGCGCATCTGTTGCAAGAATAAAAGCTCCTTGTCATAGTCTCGCAAATCAAAAGAATCAGGATAAAATACGTCTACATCCGGTTTTATTTGCTGCCAATCACAAAACATTACCCAAAGTTGCTCTTCAGCCAATTCAAGTAAATCTGCTTTTTCTGACAATTTAGCATTTAGCATTTGAAATTCAGTAGCCATTGCTACCCCTGACATGGTTATTGCTTCAGTTCCTCTGACTGCACCCATATGAGACATTCTATTTATACTGTTAACTTTGTCTTCAATAGCGTTTCTTACTGCGTCGAGGTTAGCTCCACTTGGCTGCATTTGGAACGGGCGTAGAGATGCATCCATATCGTCAGGCATGTTTATAATGGCGCCAGCACCACCACTAGCGTCTGTTTGGTGAGTCTTAACTAATGTAGGGTGATTAGAAATCCTGATAAGTTGCTCTATTTCGGACAATTCTTGATAGATTGCGCGTTGCATATAGGCAGCATCTGACAGGTCACTTATTCCTATTCCTCGTTCTACTGATCGGTTAGCTGGTAAATATGTAGCAGGAACTCGACCAAGAGCATTTGGTTCAGATTCTATTTTTGTTTCTGTTTCATCGTTTACTTGCCACAAAGATACTTCTTGCTTATCCCATATACGATAATAAGTTTCTTCATTTAGCTCATCATCTAGTTCAATAGATTCAATTACTTTTAAATAAACAAGTTCATATCTGCCGCTTGCCGTTCGCTCAAATTTCCAATCTCTTACATTTTCTGGAGTAAACAAAGTAACGTAAGGCCGAATCTCTTGCTCAAGTTCTTGTGCTTTTGTTCCAGCATTTGATTTTGGCTTGTCCATCATTATCCAGACATGACCGTAAACGCTTGCCCAAACTTGCGCTTCACGCATAAAAGAATTAAAGCTGCGACCATCAAAATCACAATCATTCATAAATGGTTCAAGAGCCACGTTATCAGCTAATGAATTAAAAACTCTGGTAGGCGGCACTCGCCACAGAAAGCTGCTGTAAATATGCACTATGTTTTTACAGTGATTATCAAGCGGGGTTAATTCAAGCCTTCTTTTGTAATCTTCATCTGACTCGCTAATGTATTTGGTCAGGTATTTGCCATCAATATAGTCTTGACCGCCCATGTAAGAACGTAAATAGAATTCCCATCTGGCAATATTATTAACATATAAAGGGTTGCTTTGTTTTACATCAAAATCCATCAAGTCCACCTAGTCGGTTGCGGTGCATCATATTGTGTGCGAACTGGAAACAAGTATTCTATCAAATAACCAAGGGCATCATTCATGTGGTCAAAGCCATCGTCTTTGTTAGGTATGCTAGTTCCCTCTTTGTATGTCTGTCTTTCAAGCGACTTTATAGTTTGCTTGCATTTTAAACCGACATAAAAATGACGCTGACCATCACTAGACAGTAAGCGGCTATTCACGGCATTAATTCTATCCCTGACTAATGCATGAGATTTCTTGGCCTTAACGCTAAATCCTGCGTTCTGTAAGATCGACAAGTCTGTACGACCACCAGCAGAAGTTTTCCGCTGTCTTGATGCAGGGTCTGGATAAATAATTATATTCCTGTGAGCATAACGGCTCTTAATTTCCTGAACCATCTCATCCGTATTTGATCCGAACATGACTATCTCGTCAACGGCATACAGCTTCTCGCCTTTACGAATGCAGATAACGGCAGACATGGGGTCAAGGTTAAAGTCCATCCCTATGTGAAGTGTACCATTATCATCCTTCATATCCAACACAGACGATTCTCGGCTAAACCCATAATAAATTAGTCCGGCATATGTAACAAATTGAGCTTGATATTCTTGGTTAAATGTTCGCTCATCAAGATCAGACTTTGCTGCTTCAATTTCTGACTCAGGAACATTCCCGCCCTCAATGGTTGTATACTGAAAACTTGACCAGCCTTCAGCAGAATCCATGCCTTTTACCCATAGGTCATAAAAGTGATTTCTGCCTTTAGGTGTCCCAATAAACATTGCACTGCCTTGCCTGTCAGACAAGCTTGGCCTGATTACTTCATACCATGCTTCTGGCCGCATATCTGCAAATTCATCTAGCACGACAAAATCTAATGCCCTACCTCTTAGGTTGTTAGGCTTCTCCGCGCCTTTAAGCGAGATAACTGACCCGTTAATAAGGCGAATCATTAAGCTGCTTTCGTTTGTTTTAGACACATACTCCTCAGGTATGGTCTGTATTAGCATGTTCCACGCTATTTCTTTAGCAGACCCATAGGTTGGGGCTACATACCAACAATTTCTATTTTTACCGCCTACAGCTGCATTTAGTAAGGCACCCGTAGACAAAAAAGTCTTTCCAAACCTTCTGCCAGCCACGCATACTCTAAATCGCGACTGATTCATAAATATTTCACTCTGGGGTAGAGTTAATTGCACGACCATCCACCACTATGTTAATTGCCGGTATTTCTTGAGCTTCTGCTTCTTGCTCTTTCCATCCTGCTTGGGTTTTAAGATAAAATATAGCTGCCGTTACATTGCCAGCTTTAGCCATTTTAACAAGATTTGATCCCATACTAGCTATCTGTTGTACCCTCCCTTTTTTATAAGCGTCAGAAACTTCTGGTTGTCGCTCTTCAATTGCTCTAAATGTTGTTTCAGATACGCTAAAATAGTCTGCAATTTGACCTTTAGTAAGTACAGCAGCTAACCCAGAAATCAAACCTATTTGCTCTGAGTCGAATACAACTTCTGGCCTACCGCCTCCATCACCTTGATTGCCGTTTTTCATTTATTCTTTGTTTCCTGTATATCGTCATTAACAGATATTGCAGCATTTAGAACATTAAGGCTGCAATTGTTACTTAGCGCAAAGTTAAGCAATGCGCTGGTATCCTTTGGAAAGCAAGCACCTCCAAAGCCAAACATACCGTTGTTAGGTACATTTAGATGGCTACTGCCTACCCTTGGGTCTGAACCAACTATATTAATTAGCTGATCCCAGTCGTTTCCTGTGTATGTAGTATATAAATCATACAGTTCATTTAAAAATGATACTTTGGTTGCCAAAAAGCTATTAATGCAATATTTAACAAGGCAAGCTGTGTTTATATCTGTGTGATATTCTGGGCATTCAGCTACGGAACTATGCTTATACACCTCTACAGCTTTGTCAGTATCTATTCTATCGCCTCCAAACACTTGCATAGACGGGTTCATAAATTCATGTTTCGCATTTGCTTGAGTAAGAAATTCAGGGTTCATTACAAGTCCCATCTTACCAATAGGTAACCAGTCAGGCGTTATGGTCGATTTTACTATCGTAAGAATGCCATCAGGTATTGCATTGATTACACTTTTTACTATAGACCCATCGACAAATCCATTAGGTTTTTCAGGCGTTGGAACACATATAAATATAGCATCAGGCGATTCATCAAGTACGTCTTGGATCGTAACTTTATTGTATGCTGGATCACTAATTAACACTGAATCAAATGCATTAGCAACCGACTGCCCTACAAACCCATGACCTATAATTCCGATCTTCATTTTAATTCCCCTTGAATGTAATTGTGTAGCTTTCGTTTTGCCTCCCATCCTAGACTTTTTGTTTTAGCTGTGTCTAATGTTGCTGACGTTCTATTTCCTGCTGCTTGAGCAGCAAACCTGTAGTTATTGTTTATCATCTGGGCTAATTCCAGCACAGAATAAGATTCATCTGAACCAATACCATACCCATCTCCATTGCCGTAATGCATAACCCTGCTTATTCCACTCACAATATCCTTAACATTTGTAAAGTTACGACGCTGCATACCATCCCCATAAATAACAACATCTAAGCCTTTTCTCTTTGCATCTATAAACTTGGCTACAGCAGTAGCATAAACGCCTGATGCACACTCTAATTTGCCGTAAGCATTGTAAAAGTATGTTATTGCATAAGGTATATCAAACATCTTGCAATAGCTGTCTACAAGCATTGTGTTTGTTGCTTTTGATATTGAATAAGGCGATTCAGCATTTCCAAACTTGGTGCTTGATCCTGCATAAATCATTTTGGCATTAGTTACCCTACAATAATCAAGTACATGAGGCAAAGTTGAGGTAATGTTTTTCATTGCATAAAGCGGCTCTTCAAAGCTTTGTTGTACTCTAGCATACTCACCTAAATGTATAACAACATCTGGATTAAAGTCCGCTAATTCATTTATTTGTGAGCAGCATCCTACAACATATTTTACATCTACAAGAATGCCTCTTCTTGCGCCAGAGGTCATGTTATCAAGTACTAGAATTGTATGACCTTCACCCGATAGATATTCCACCAAATTTGTGCCAATAAACCCGCGCCCCCCTGTTACTAGAATATTCATCCTATTTTTTTTCTTAACCCCATGCCGTAATCTTTGTTCTTACCTGTCTTTTTAACATGATCATGCTTTATCAGCTTCATCCATTTAAACTTTTCATAGTTTACATGATGATGCGTTCGACCATATTTCATGCTAACTACAGATACATCTGAGTGTTCATTTACAAGCATTAAAGACTTATTTACTGTTCCGTCGGTATAAACAGAATCAGTATTTCCTCCTTTAACCGTCTGAGTTGCAAGCTTCTCCTGCAAAAATGCATAATATAATATAGTGCACCAACCCGCTTTAAGCATATCAATCGACAAAATGGTATCTTCGTTATATCTGCCTCGCCATCTAAAAGGAAGGTCATTTCTTATTAGGTTGCAAGAATATATTCTTGTATTAGTTAAGAACGGTGGCCTGTGAAGCTTGGCAGGGGCAAACATAGCATAATGTGGACCACTCATGCCTACGTTTTTATAACGTAATGCAAAGTCTTCCATTGACCGCCAAAATGCAGGGGATTCGCATTTAATCTTTGTATTTTTATTCAAACGCCTAAAGCTGCTTATATTGTCATCCATAATCCAGTGATGTGTTGCACCTGTAGCTTTAGAGTGCTCCCAAATAAAGTTTCTAGCTGGTCCACTACCGGTTGATCTTGTGGTTCCAAAAGAATCACAATAATCATACTTTTCTTTAAAAGACATATCTAGCGGAATAACAGTAGTTAGCAGATTGTCCCGCTTAACCGCATTTTCATAAAACTTAACCTCGTGAGGTTCGACAACAATATTATGCTTTACTCCCATTAAAGTTAAGGCTCGGCTTGTAATCATATATTTATGACGGCCAAGCGATGGGATATAAAGCGGAAATTGGGGGTAATTATCTGAACTCATTTATATCTCATTGCTTCATAGTCGTTTCTTTCTTTTTGCGGATACCAAATTGACTTTGTTTTACCAGTATCAGGCTGGCCTATTAAAGAACAAAATTCAGCCACGTCCTCCGGTGTATCAAAATGCACTATAATTCTTCTAAAGCTTGTATCGTCAGGTTGGTCGAATTCAGGCATATTGTCCCACTCTTCTTCCGCATTAGTACCACCCTCCTCAATGTCCAAAAACAAAGTAGCAAGCTCACCGTCATCAAAGCCTATTACGTTAAGATTGAAGTCTATTTCTTGCAAAGCCTCTATTTCAAGACGAAGCAATTCCTCATTCCATCCTGAATTCATAGCAAGCTTGTTGTCCGCTATAACGTACGCTTTTTTCTGGAATTCAGTTAAACCTTCTATCGTTATTGTTGGGACAGTCTTTAAGTTTAGCAGTTGAGCCGCTAAGAGCCGACCATGGCCCGCTATGATCCCGCCATCTTGATCTATCAAGATAGGGTTGGTAAATCCAAATTCTTTAATGCTTGACGCCACTTGCTGAACTTGCGATTCACTATGGGTTCTTGAGTTGTTTATGTAAGGAATTATTTCTTTAGTTTCTTTGTAATTTATTGCTAAATTCATTGCTCAGTCCCGAATTTTTTATTGCTTACATTGGTTCTAATTGCAATTATATCGCCTATTGCAATTTCGACATTAGATTTATTACAGTTAATTGCATTAGTTACCTTTAAACACCATGAATTAATTTCATTTATTGTTAAATAACTAGGAGAGGTGCCGCTACAAAATGAGTCCATAATGCCGTTAAACTCTTCAAGCAAGTCAGGCATTTGCAATAAAGCACACTCACCAAGTAAGCATGATATTGTTTTTTTAGTCATATTTTAACCCTGAGGCAGTTACGCTAGGGTATTGTAGCGGGTTTTAAACTGAAATGTAAACTATGTTAGATCGTCAACGGCTACGGCTGACAGGGAGGCGAGGATGAAAATAATCATGTAAATAATCACGGTAGTATCCAGTTGGTTAGTGGATCGCAATTATAAAGGCTTAACCGTATTATTTAAAATGATTGATGCTGATGCCTTTAATACCATCTATGGTATAAAGTCCGTTTCGGCTCCCCAGTGGACAAGTCTGGGTCAAAAGGTCAAAACTAACCTCGGCCTGATCCGTACTAACCACCAGTGGATCACTCTGGTCGGAGAGGTAATGACACCTCGGTTGACTAAAAACTAAACAGTTTGTACATTGCTATGAGAAACAATGCCACATAAGCCCCAAAGAAGTAAATCTGTTTTACAACTATAGGCTTAAACATCCACTCTTTAATTGGCACTATATCAAGACTAGACGCATTTTTCTGCGCCTTTAAAATGGCTTTGTCAGCACTTTTATGCGCTTTAGCAATAAACTCTTTCACATTATCCATTGTGGATATCCTCTTTTTCTATTGCTGGATAAGCTTTTCGTAGCCTTACCCAGTGATTATCCAAGTCATCGTCATTGGCGTTTAAAAGCTTTTCCTGTTGACGTTTTTTAAATCTTTCCTCTGCGTCAACAACCATGAGCCAAGAACCTTGCAGCATTATCAAAGCAAAAGAACAAAATAATAGTCCTAGTAAAACTTGCATTAGCATACTCCCAAGTTAATACAGTCGTTAAACTCCATAGTTGAAACAATACAATAAAGGACACACAAAACCACCGAACCAATTAATCCGATACGATTTTCTTGGCGTTCTAGCTTGGCTTTATCAATATCCTTAATTTGCGTATAACTAACAGAATGATTATTAATCATGGTCTCCATCTCCCCTATACGATTCGGCAAGTTCATCCCAGTTAATTCCGTCAATATCTAAAAAATCCATAACGGTAGCATCCAGATGTTTAGTTTCCAGATCAAAGTGATCAATAAAAATTTCTTGAATTAAATCAGTAGAAATTTCACCGTCATCGTCAGCACAATCTTGCAATATACCACCAAAATGTAAATTTACAAGCCAAGTGTTCCTATTTGTCCAGCCATTATAATCCGTAGCTTTCATTTTGCTTCCCCTGAAAGTGTAGCGTTTGCGTACATATCAAGCTTCATATTTTTAACAGCTAAATTATAATTAGAATGCGGTATACCGTAATTTTCTGTCAAGGAAATAATTGCTTTAAATTTCTTGGACATCCAATACATTGCTTCAATTATGTCGGTGCCTGATTTTCTTAGCATGATTTCTGACGCGTCAATGGTATTAATCAGGTTTGCAATTTCACTCCCTGTTTCAGGGTGTAATCTAATCATTTTATTCTCCCCTCTCATAGCCAGCAAAAGGTTCAGGTTGGACGTTATTGATTTCATCAAATACCTCCTGAACAAGAACGCGCAAGGTTTGTTCAAGGTGCAAATAAATAGCAGATTTAAGTACCTGAGAACACATGTCAGATTCAATATCATTATATAAGCAATCCAAAAAGTCTTTTTGATGGCTAATACATGGTGGAAGTACATCGTCTAACCAGCTGGGCATTTGCAATAGAAATTTGTAACAAGCCGAATCTTTGTCGTAATCTGTCAGGTCAATTAGATCACCATCCCAATTTGTATAAAATGGCTGAATGTTAGCAACTAGCAGTTCAAGATTTTGTTTTACAGTTTCAATAGTCATTTAATTAGCCTTTGTTTATTGATTAATTGAATGTATATTTTAATTTAAATAACCGACAAAGTATACTTTATTGTTAATTGATGCGATATTATTTTATAACTTGTTGTTATAACCAGGGTACTTTTATAACCACAGGTGGTTAAAACACCCTTATAGGCTGCCTAAAGCAGCCGATTCATGTTTAAACCTCTCCAATTCGCCACTCCTCATTTTTAATGCGTTCTTTTAGGTCACGCGAGAATTGAATTACCTCTTCTCGGTTAAATTTAGGCGATGCCCTCCACGCTAATCTTTGCATTGCTCTTATTCGTCTTGCCCCGTACATATCCTCCATGTATATCCTATAGGCTTCTTGGATTTTGGTGGTTTTCATACCATACAAGTTGCAGCCAGCACATTGTACGTTTAAGTTCTCCTCAAAAAGCTTAAACACTAAATGTCTACGAGAGTAAAAATGACCGCCCTGCATATTCTTATAATGGTCTATCTTCCCGCAAGTCACGCACTGACAGTAACCGTTGTCATCTGATGCTTTAAGCCTTACCAGTCGTTGCAGCAGCTTTGCTGCTTTATCAGTCTCTTGTGCAATAGTTGATTTCTTTTTACTCAATGCGTCCAATCCTGTATATCATCCGAAGGAACAGTTACTTCATCAACGTGTTCAAGATTGCATCGACCACACATTCCATAAGCACAGTCATCATCTCCCATCCAAAACTCAAGAGGGTATCCGCATTCGCAATCCATTTTTGTGACCGTTATGCCTTTAGGGGGAAATCGCAAAACATTACTCATCTAATGCTCCTACCGTTATTTTAACCCGCGAATCTTCACCGTTTTCTTTGTGATATACGACAGCTGTCATTGATCGCTCTGCTCCGTAACCAGAATCTGAATGCCACTGATCTGTGCTTGTAAGGCTTCCCCAATGCTCAAAGTGCATAGAACCTATTTCTCTGGCGATATGGTGGTGTATATGACCAAGGTGACAATAGCGGTTTTTTGACTGGCTCCACTGGTCATCTAAGTTTTTAATTACCGTTTGAAGTATTTGCTCATGCTTCATTCTATCCCCGTGGTGGAATACGAATAGATTGTTGTGCCATTGATAATGAATAAACTTTGAGTAGTTTGGTAGGATGTTAACGCGAGGTTCTTGGCTATATAGCAACTCTAACGAACTGGACAAGTGACAAGCCATATCTGAATCATGGTTGCCTCGTACATTAATAACCACAATTTCTTTGTGGGTTAATAACATTTTGTTAATTAGTATCTGAAATAGTCTGCCAGCAAGTTTAAATGTCTTTCCTATACGGGTATCAACATCAACTGGTGTACCTTTGGTGGTAGTATTTGCACTAGAATCGGCATGAAAAAAATCGCCTACATTAAGCAAAACACCGACTTCTGCATTGCCTACTCTATTAGCCAGCCTGTCAGTAGCATCAACTAATATTTTAGTCGCTATTTTTACATCCCAATCATCATCATCAATCTTGGTTTCTGAATCTGCAAGCATACCAAAATGATGGTCGCCTATCATATACATAGCCAGATAGTCAGCGTTAACTTTTTCTGGCTCTCTAACTGCTTTTTTAAAGCCTTTTAAGTCATCTTTAACGCCATCTATCATTATAGCTAGGCGTTCCTTCAGGCTTTTCTTTTCAGGCTCTTGTATTACCCACTGAAGTCCTACAGACCCATCAGCTTTATACGCTGTTGATATTCGCTTGGCTTCAAAGCCTTCTGCTGTCTTGTGTATTAAATCCCTATGCGGAGCAACGCCCTGTCTAGCGGCATAACTTTCTAAGCGAAGCACTGTTTTATCTACGTTAGTTCTGTCGCATTTTAATTTCATTGAAGCTTGTCTATTTGACCCGCATTCAATTACAGCGTCTATTATTTCGTGTTGTCTTTTTGTTTCTGCGTATTCTTTAAGTATTTTTGGATCAATTCCGGACATATTATCTATCCTGCTTTTGCTTCATCCTTTGATACTCGCTATCTTCTGGAACAATCAGCAGCACCCCGTTGTCTTTAGCCCAATGATACACGTTATCCATAAAATGTACCATTTCGCCTTTCGTAAGTTTGCTAGACGCTTTTACCTGACCTTCGATAACCGTTTTGCCTATTACTATGTCATAGGTTCCAAGAAACCTTTGCTTCATCATCATTTTAATATTTTCTTTTGTAGCCGTGTCTATTCGCTTAATAAAGTGCTTTGACATTTGATCGCACCATTTATGGAATAATTTATTCTGGCTAATTGTTCGGGGATCTGAATATCGCTCAAACTTAATTGCTAAAGGAGTAAAGTAATCCCAGTCATTTAGCCTTTTAAGCAAATAAGGAAGACGCTTTTCAACATCTCCTTTCGATTTTATAAATACATAATCTCCTTCAGTCACAAAAGTTTCCTGCTTAACCATTTTTGGCTAAAAGCTTCTTGCGGGCTGTCAAGACGTGAACATGTTAGCCTAGCGTCCCTCGATTGTTTGCAAAATCCCCTTAACTCTTTATTTTTTTCGACTTTTTGTTTTAGAGTTTTCGGAGCTAACAAATGATCAGGCTGGCAAAAATGAGCAACAGACAATCTGCCTTTAATGGTTTGAATTTTAACGCCTCCATCAAGCTGATTTTTAAGCGACCATTCACTATACATTCTGTGGGTGTAAGGTACTCCATCCTCAAAATATGGGTGATCGCCTTTAAACACAAGCCACTTTGGGTCATTAGCTGCTGCCATGAATTATCTCCGTTCCGTCAAAGTAAAATCCGCGGGTCATTAGGTAATATGAAATTGCGGCATTTCTTTCCTCGCCATGATCAAGCCAAGACACATCGGTTAATTTTGCATCAAGAGGTATATCGCGCAACCTTATTTCTTTGTTAACCGCTCTAGGTGAAAATGTTGTTGGTGAAGAGCCGCCTGTATCCTGACAACGACCAAGCCAACTGTTACAAAATTTACTAATTCCGTTTTTTGTCTTCCGTTTAGCTGGATTAGATTCACACCATGTATCCATTTTAAGCAATTCTTGTTCCACGTTTACTTTCGGATAAGCGAGTTTCCATTTTTGAATTAGTTCTTCTGGCGGGTGCCATTCTTCTTTTGTATTTAGTTTCATTTTGACACCTGTTCTGGTGTTGGGTTGGAACCATTTGCGGCTCGATTAGCACTTTTCTGTAAGCGAATACGAAAAAAACCACTATGTTCTGGATACATTTTCATAAACCGCCTTGCATAAAACGGATGAATATTATTGTTAATCTTGAATTCACTGGTACCGTCACCACCAATATTGCCTAAGTCCCACCGTATTCTTTCCATAACAGTGTACACAGAGTAATTACGGTATCCATTGCGTATCCTGTCAAAAGTAAACTCTTCAAACATATCCCAAACTTCAGGATGTTCCATGTGGAACCTTTCAGCTTGATGTCTTAATTCATCTAATCTTGTTAACATTTTATTCTCCTAATGGTTCGGCAAGCCTCACCTTGTAAGTAGTTAAATATGTTTCTTATATATTCTTTTGTAAATAATAAGAAACTTTATTTCAGGTGATTTAACCCTTTTACTATATAAAATAGTAAATTTAAGATCAAAGGGCAAATGCAACTCTGCGGTTAATTTGTATTCGTATCGGATATCCAACCTATCCTTTAAGAACAACCGAGTTCTCGCGGGGGCTATGTCTGGAGGGTCAACCACGCTGTGACGTTTAATTTCAGGATTCCGTCACCCTCAAGCCCGAATACATGTACATTACATATGGTCTACAGGCTAAAGTAAACCAAATTGTGTAAATAAGCCGATGCTACTTATAATGATATGATATAAAATCATTGATGGTTATATCCAAAGATAAGGCCAATAACTGTATTGTGTGTAGCTTCATGTTTGAATTCGATCGCCATCTTAATACTTGTTGAGGCGAAGTTTTAGTTATTTTTGCCAAATCCATGCTTTTAACACCCTTTAGTTCTTGAGCGTATTTTAAGCACTTACCTGCGTGTATCATTTCCATCATATAAATCCTTGTGATATATTAATTAGGCGGGTTCCCCCGATCCGCACAAACCCCCTATGGTTTCCCCCCCGCAAGGGGGGGTTTTAGGTTAAAACGGTATATCATCATCCAGTTCTTGAATGGTCATTTCTTTTTTTGCCGTTGTACTTTGACCGGCAGACCCTGCTGGGGAACTTGAGTCGGTATAAAATACCTTTACGTTACCAAGAATAGGTGTCTGAGTTCCTGCTGCCCTTTCCTCCTTGTCAACACTCTGACTAATAAAGCCATGATTTTCGTATTGATCAGCTACCGTAGTATCTACAAAAGTAGTCAAGTCAAGATAAGTACCTTTTGCACCTTTATATAAGCGGCTTTTGTCGATTTTGGTTACGTCAATTCTTACTGAAATTCCTACTTTCATGTTAATAACTCCACATTGGTTTTTATTGCGTTAACGGCCAAATTAATTTCAATGGCCAAATTTTCTATAAACTCATCATCTCGATTAACTCTTACCAAAACGTGAGGCATTGCTGGATGGTATGCAAAAGCATCCCACCATGTTGCTCCGGTTAAATACATACAGCCTTGGATTTGTTGCCAATAAGCCTTTGCTAATTCATTTTTATCTAAACGATACTTGATCATAGTTTGCGGGGCTGGGCATTTAATTTCCAAACCTCCATTGGAACCTACCAAGCCATCAGGCGAACAACCATATTGAAATTTAGGGTCAACTATAAACCCTACTTGCAAAACCTCATTACCAGTAATCCATTCATAATCCTCGCGGGCTTCAGGCTCTAAATCATTACCTCTTGTCATGTGTTCATTTGTATATGTTGGCTCACATTCCCCTGTAATAATTTCAGCAGTAAGCTGAAGAATGTATTTAGGGGCTTGAGTAGAGGGTTTGCCTTTTGTCGTTATCAGCCTAGAAAAACAACTTGCAGAAGGCTTGCCCAGTCTTGCGGCAAACCATTCGGGAGTTCCTTGCTCAAACCCGTCAAGAATAATCACTTGACCTCATCCTTTAACTTAGCTTCAGCTTCAAGGCTTGCCATTTTGTCATTTAACGCAGCAATAGCGCGAGGATAAAACCCTGCTTTTAATTCAAAGATGGTATTAATTTTAAACTTTTTACAAAATTGCTCTTCAGTAACACCAGTTGCATTAAAAAAATCATTGAGATGAAGAACTTGGTCTGGCGTAATTACAGCTTCAGCAGCCATCGCAACTACTGGATTAATATCTTCACCCGCATATATGTGATGACCTAATCCAAACATTGCAAAACACTTTACGAGACATCTCATTTTTGAACTGTTAATTGCGAATTTGTCAGGATTGACGATAGCCTTATTTCGGTGATCCATAACTGGCAACCACATCGACCGAACCATTGATTGGTCATTTTTATTTACAAGTACACTACAGCTAATTTCTACTGTATTTGTAAACTCGCAACGATCCTGCTCAAAAGAATAATGAAGGTCAGGATAATTTTCCATCATTATTCCATAAGCCCACGACCAACTTAAATATGACAGCTTTCCTTTTTTTTCAATATGGTTAGATACATCAACCGCTACTAATTTGTTCCACACTTCGCTTGATAAGCTCATTTTTATAGTCCTATGGTTTGTAAAGTTGTTAAAGCATCCGCATTTTGTTGACGCGAATATTCTTCTCCGTAGCCTGAATAATAATCAGGATGTTGATTTTTGCGAGCATCATGCCCGTGAACAGCATCATATTCGCCTTTATCAAAATTAGTCATGCCGTGGGTAAATGGGCAACCGCCAGTCATTTCATCACGTTCTTCTTGCGTTAAAAGAGAATTTAAACCAAATTGTAAAAGTACTTTATTTGTTGGAGCCTCGCAATAAAAACACCAAGCGTCATATCCTTTATACTCAAAGTTATTGGGACATTGGCCTAACTCGTCATTATTACATTTGTTACAAACTAAAAATTCCATGTCTTTTTTTAATATTTTCATGGCGGTTGCGTATTTCATATTTATTCCCTTTACTGATTGATTGAATATACATTATAGGCCATTTTATAGGCACTGTAAACAAAATTGTTAATTTAATAACGTTAATTAATTAACAAAAAGGTATACATTAGTGATGCTATGTATTAGTATATAACCTCAATCAAAAAACAAAGGGCATCGCCATGAACATCATTAAAGAAATGACTCGCAGAATTGAAGAAACTCGCAAAACTAACAAATCTCCTTGCAAAAACTACTCTACCGAAGAGGCCGCAGAAAAAGCACTCGCAAAAATGGCGACTATGGTTGGTGAACATCACGGTACTAGACAAGCAGACTACATTGTTTTTTACAATGAAGCATGGGGTCGTTGGGTTGGAGCTATTTCTTTAAACGAATTAATACAACGTGCCGATTCTTACGGTGGTTACATTGGCCTTTGTGCAGATGCGGGCTTTTACAGCTTCTAAACCAACCGCCCCTTCGGGGGCTATTCGGGAGAATAAAATGAAATATGTAGTATTAACGCAGTTTTTGGAAAATTATGGCGCTCACGATGCTGACGGCAAATTTGAGTCTGGCAATTATTATTGGAAATTTAAAGGCGGCTCTGATTATCTTGTTTCTGGATTTAATCGCGAACAAGACGCGATGGCATACGTTGCCCATACACAATGCAAAACTACCGACTATGGAATTGAAGTCGTTAGCGAAGTTAAAACAGTGCATGAATGGAGATTTCTTATACAAAAACAAGATATTGATGAAGACTATCAAGAGTTCTTGGTTAATAATCTTATACATATAGATTTTAAAAAAAGTAAAAAAAACCCCGCGTGAGCAGGGCAAAATACTTAACTATAGGGTGTCTTAAACCCTGCGCCAAATGACGCTAAATCATTATATCATCTAATACGACCAGATGGCAGGGCAAGAAAACCCTTCATCTTCTGTACAAGCATCAAGGTGAATAAATCGACCGGCCCCTTTTTGCTGAATGCCTATTCTTTGTATACCATGTTTTTGAGCCACCCTAATCACTTCTAAAGCCTTTTCGCCATTACATAGTATATCCACCGCCTTTCCGGTTGTATGCGCTCCAAAATGCTCCTTGCGAGCTTCTATGGGGTGTTTGGTGCATCTGTAAGCAGATGACAGCGCAAAACTAAATCCGCACTCCTCTCTGATAGAGTTTAGGGTTGACAAAAATTTTAAATCAAACTCGATTGTGTTGCATCCACATTTGCAAGTTAGTTCTTTGGGCTTGAAATACCCTTGAGGCTTTGGTGATTTAGCCATAACTATTTTCCTTGTATTTGTTTAGTCTTTTCAAACGATCTCATGCCGCCTAAACCAAGCATGCCCATCAATATTGGCATCAATGTACCCCCATCTGCTTGAGGAATAAGTATTCCAAAACCAGCAGCCAATGGCGATATAAGATAATTTACTCCAAGAGCAAGGACGCAGACCCATCCGGTTGCTGGTCGCCAAGAACTTTGGAACCAGTTTCCTTTGGCGTCTTGAGTGTTGAGTGCAATTTGAGCAACTGCGATCTCCTGCGCGTGTTTTTCTGACATTGTTGCAATTTCATGAGCAATTTTCTGTTTTGTGTCAGCATCAGGAATCCATTTATCTAATAATCCGGCAACGGGAGCAATTAAGTTTAACAAGCTCATTTAAAATACCTTTTCCAATATAAATAAACCGATAATTAGTGGATACATACTAATTAACATGGCTTCAGATTTCTTAAATCTTTGCGCCCCAGCGTCAAGCCTTCGCTCAATGCTTATCATCCGAACAGCGCATTCTCTTTCGTGCGCTTCAAGTTTTAAAAGTGCTTCAGATACCGTTGCCATTGATTTGAACCATAATTGCGTTGATTAATAAATATACAACATATAAAACAGTTGAAGCTGCTGTCGCGGCTATGCTGTTCCAGAAAAATGCCTTTCGCCTTCGCGCTTGAGCATATATTGTTGCTTCTCTTTGCTCTCGTATCTTGCGTCTAAGGGCAACCAATTCAGTGTAGCCTGTCTGCCCGTAAGTGTACATTAACAAGACACGCAATTCGTTTTCTTGAAATGCGATCTTTTTGTTATGAATGTAGACATTCATGGCTTCTTGTTCTACCGACTGGGCAGATACTAACCTTCTAAAAAGAGGTGGATTTTCAGCCTGTTTTTTGGCTTCATTAAAATCAGACACCGCTCCGTACCAAGCACCAATCTGTCCCAGCGTATCGTCAATTTCTCGACCAGCCGCAACCATTTTTTTAACCATGTTGAATGCTTTGGTGGCCGCCATTACAGCAGTAACTGGATCAATCATGTACGGCCACCTTTTTCGGATTTACATATTTTGGTACACAATAGGCCATAACTGGCGTGTGGTATTTTTGGTAAGTTCCTTGAACAGTAAGTTGTTCAGCAAAGTATCGACATCGGGTTAAGCTAAACCAATATGAAGTGGCCTTTGGGTCTACGTCACCATTTACGGTAACAACTAACATAAAGGCCAGAATCATCAGCTTGCGGTATAGCCGTTTCCTGCGCTTATAGCTGCGTTGGTCGCGGTCATGTTCTCACTGCCCCAATCTTCTTTAGCTACCATAAGTTCTAGGTGCTGAGTGTTACGATCTACACAGCCTTGGCGATCTGCGGCATTATTTTCTGCCATAGAGTTGCCTGCAATAACGTCTGTAATTAAATCTACGCTGTGGCCCATTGCTAAGTAGTCTTGTGCTTTGTCTTCTGTTGTTCTTGCCATGATTATTATCCTTCTAGGGTTTCAAGTCTTGCGGTGAGTGCTGCAATAACAGCGGTTTGTTCTTGAATTGCTTTTATGGCGATAGGTAACAAGTTGCCGTACTTAGCTTCTAGCTTGTCAGGGTTATCATCCATAACTAAATCTAAGACAGCGTTGTTTCCACCAGTAGCCGCTAGTAACTCTTGAGCTATGAAGCCTATGCGAGTGCTTCCATCTTTGACGTTGCCGTCCCTGCTTTCCCATTTGAACTGAACAGGCCTGAC
>Ga0209482_1000514_pt1 | contig 32976 bp, 30 predicted proteins | sample CoawatmetaG10DNA_FD_187512 | JGI IMG/M metagenome (GOLD analysis project Ga0209482, IMG submission 187512) | Marine microbial communities from the West Antarctic Peninsula - Coastal water metaG104-DNA (SPAdes) (version 2) | ecosystem: Environmental > Aquatic > Marine > Coastal ...
TATTTACTTTAATAAACTTAATGAAGAGATTGTTGTTTATGTAGTCAATAAATTTCTTTTTGAGCTTGAAGATGTTCTTGAAAAAAAGAATGTTTCATTAATTGTTTCCGATGTAGCTCGAAAATGGTTTGCAGAAAATGGCTATGACTCTATGATGGGTGCCCGCCCAATGATGAGGTTAATTGAAAGAGAGGTGCGTAAACCTCTAGCTGATGAGCTTCTTTTTGGTAAGCTAAGCTCTGGTGGAACTGTCAAAGTAGGTGTTACTAAAGATAAGATTGCCTTAATAATCAGTTAATGAGAATTCTAATAAGTAATGATGATGGTTATCAGGCCAAGGGCATCAAACAGCTTACAAAATCTCTGAGTGAAATTGCTGAAGTAATTGTTGTTGCTCCAAGTGAGAATAAGTCTGCAGCAAGTAGCTCATTAACTCTTGGAAGGCCATTAAAGCCAATTCAAATTGAGAAAAATATTTATGCAATCGATGCAACCCCTACTGATTGCGTTCATTTGGCATTGTGTGGCTTCATAAAGGAGTCAATTGATTTAGTAGTTACTGGTATTAATTTTGGGGCAAACTTGGGGGACGATACCATTTATTCTGGAACCGTTGCTGGGGCAATAGAAGGGCGATTTTTAGGACTCCCATCAATTGCAATGTCCCTTGCTAGTTGGGAGTGTAATCACTTTGAGACAGCAGGAGAAATTGCTAAGAGATTAGTTAACCAAATTGATAAATCTGCACTATCCTACAACACTATTATTAATGTTAATGTTCCAGATATTCCTCTTAGCGAAATTAAAGGTATTAAGAGTACTCGCCTAGGAAGTAGACATAAATCTGAACTAAGTATTAAGGATAAAGAGGATGTATCTCTTTATTGGATTGGTGAAAATGGTAAAGAAGCTGATAATTCAGAGGGCACAGACTTTCATGCAATTTCAAATAACTTTGTTTCTGTTACACCTCTTCAGATTGATACAACGAAGCATTCTGAAGTAAAGCAAGTAAATGCTTGGATTCAAAAAATAGATTATTGATTCCAAGTATCTCTAAGGCCGACTGTTTTATTAAATACTAGTCCATTAGATTCACTATCTCTGCAAAAATAACCTTCTCTTTCAAACTGATAAGCTCTTTCAGCTTTTGAACTTGACAAATTTGGCTCTACAAATCCATTTTTTATATCAAGGGAGTTTGGATTAATTGAAGATGATAAATCATCAAAGTTAGCTGGATTTGATTCTAAAAAAAGACGATCATATATTCTAAATTCAGCGCTAAGAGCCTTGCTCGACTCAACAAAATGAATAACACCCTTAACTTTTCTTCCATCTGATGGATTTTTACCTAGGGTATCTGAGTCGTAAGTGCAATAGACAGTTTTTACTTTACCATCTTGATCACTATCAAAATGAGTTGCCTTGACAACATAGGAGTTTCTCAGACGGACCTCTTTATTTATTGCTAGTCGTTTGTACTTATTATTTGGGGCTACTTCTATAAAGTCATCTTTATCAATATATATCTCACGACTAAAGAAAATCTCTCTGGTTCCCATCTCTTCATTTTGAGGGTGAACAGGAGCTTTAAGGGATTCAATTTTGCCTTCAGGATAATTTTCGATTACTAATCTAATAGGACTAATGACAGCCATTGAGCGTGGCGCAGAATTATTTAAATCATCCCTAATTGATGATTCTAAAATTGCAATATCAGTTAAGCTATTTACTTTTGATACTCCAATTCGCTCACAAAAATCTCTTATCGAGGCCGCTGTATATCCTCTTCTGCGGAGTCCTGAAATAGTTGGCATTCTGGGATCACTCCAGCTATTGACATAATTATTATCTACCAAGAGCTTTAACTTTCTTTTAGACGTGGTTGCATATTCTAGATTTAAGCGAGAAAACTCATATTGATGAGGCCGATTAGAAGTATTAAAATTATCTAAATTTTCCAAAGTCCAATCATAAATTCTTCGATTATCTTGAAATTCTAGGGTACACAAAGAGTGAGTAACACCTTCAATAGCATCTCCTAGGCAATGAGCAAAATCATACATTGGATAAATACACCAGACATCATGTGTTTGATGGTGTGTTTCAAATCGAATACGATAAAGAGTTGGATCACGCATACATATAAAACTTGAGGACATATCAATTTTAGCTCTAAGCACACACTCACCTTCTTTAAAACCACCTAACTTCATTTTTTTAAAGAGTTTTAAGTTTTCCTCAATATCTGAATTACGATAAGGACTATTTTTCCCAGGTTTTTTAAGGGTTCCACGATATTCTCGAGTCTCATCGCTACTTAAAAAACAAACATATGCTAATCCCTTGGAAATTAGCTCTTCAGCACATTGGTAAAATATGTCGAAGTAACTTGAGCTAAACTTAACTTCACTATGCCAATTAAATCCCAACCATTCAACATCTTTTTTAATAGAATTAACATACTCAATATTCTCCTTAGAAGGGTTAGTGTCATCAAATCTTAAGTTGCAATAACCGTCATAACTTTTTGCTATACCAAAATTAATGCAAATAGATTTTGCATGACCGATATGAAGGTAACCATTTGGTTCAGGAGGAAACCGAGTTTTAATACTATCATGCTTGCTAGATGAAAGGTCTTCATTTATAACATTACGTATAAAGTTAGTAGGCCTTCCTTCTTTTTTTTGAGAAGTCATTTATATTAATTCTAATGGTAATTTAAGCTTTACAAATTATATCATTAAAAGCTTAATTTAATAACTAGCGCTTTAAACTCAATGCCGTTGTAAAATACTTTTTATGAAAATAGCTATAGTTAAACTTTCAGCGTTAGGCGATATTATTCACGCCATTGTTGTTTTACAGTTTATAAAAAAAAATAACCCTGAAATAGAAATTGACTGGGTAGTAGAGGAGAGCTATAAAAGCTTACTAGAGTTTAATCCTGATCTTAATAAGATTCATGCAATTAAGATTAAAAAAGCTAGAAAGGAAAAATCACTTTTTATGCTGCTTCAAGAATTAAAAAAAGTACAAAATTTTGGTCCATATGATTTAGTAATTGATATGCAAGGCTTGATAAAGTCAGCAATAATTGCACGCTTAATACCTTCCACTTCAACGTTAGGTTTTGAAAAATCATCAATTAGAGAGCATATTGCATCTATTTTCTACACTAAAACTTTTAAGTATGGATATGATGAAAATGTTATTGAGCGAAATATAGCCCTTATCTCTTTTGCATTAAAAATTGATATTAAAGATATTAATTTACAATTCAAGAAACCTTTTTTATATTCACTTGAATATTTAAAATTTGATTCTATTTCAGATAAGAAGCCTAATATACTCTTGATTCTTGGAGCATCTTTTGAGTCAAAAGCATACCCAGTAGATGGTTTTGTAGAGGTTATTAAAAGTATAGATGCTAATTTTTTAGTAATTTGGAACACTAAAAAAGAAAAAAATAATGCTAATACAATTAAATTATTAGTTCCTAAGGTTATTGTTCTTAAAAAACTATTTCTTAATGAATTAGTATCTTTGGTTAATCAAGTTGACCTTGTAATTGGACCAGATACTGGCCCCACGCATATGGCTTGGGCCTCCAATATTCCATCTATTATTTTGTTTGGGCCGACACCTGGTTATAGAAATACTTTGCTAACTAATATCAATAAAGTTATTGAATCAGATTCGATAGTCAATCCTTTTAAAATAAATAAGAATGATTATTCAATTAAAAATATTAGTGCTAGTGATATTGTTAAAATATCTTTATCTTTGTTGAAAAAAAGTTCATGAAAATTACAGTTACTGGTATTGGCTATGTTGGCCTTTCAAATGCACTTTTATTATCACAAAATAATAGTGTAATAGCACTAGACATCTCACAAAAAAAAGTTGAAATGCTTAATCGTGGTGATTCACCAATAGTAGATAGTGAAATTCAGGATTTTTTAAAGAACAAAGAGCTTGACTTTATAGCAACTTTAGATAAAGAGGCTGCTTATAAAAATGCAGACTTTGTAATTATAGCAACACCTACAGACTATGATGCTGATATAAATTATTTTGATACTACTTCTATTGAGTCAGTTGTTAAAGATGTTATTAGAATTAATCCTAGTTCAATTATTGTTATTAAATCTACTGTCCCAGTTGGCTATACAAAAACTCTTAAAGTTAAATTTAACTTTGCAAATATTTTATTCTCACCAGAATTTTTAAGAGAAGGTAGTGCACTTTATGATAACTTACACCCCTCTCGAATTATTGTTGGAGAAAAATCAACTCGTGCCAAACAATTTGCAGATTTACTGAAAGAAGGTGCTTTAAAAGAAGATGTTAATATACTTTTGACAAACTCAACAGAAGCAGAGGCAATTAAACTATTTTCAAATACGTATTTAGCTATGAGAGTTGCATACTTTAATGAGCTTGATTCTTATGCTGAAGCTAATAATTTAGATACTAGAGAAATTATTGAAGGTGTTGGGATGGACTCACGCATTGGATTGCACTATAACAATCCATCTTTTGGTTATGGAGGATATTGTTTGCCAAAGGATACTAAACAATTAAGAGCAAATTTTCAGAATATTCCTAACAGCTTAGTGTCTGCCATTGTCGATGCCAATTCTACAAGAAAAGATTTTATTGCAAATTCAATAATTAGTAAAAAACCTAATGTAGTAGGAATCTATCGTCTTATTATGAAAAATGATTCTGATAATTATAGGGCTTCATCCATTCAAGGTATTATGAAACGGATTAAAGCAAAAGGTATCGAGATTTTAGTATATGAGCCTGCCTTAGAAGAGGATGAATTTTTTAATTCAAAAGTAATCAAGAGTCTTGATCAATTTAAATTATTATCTGATGTAATTATTTCAAATAGAATGCATGAAGAAATTGTTGATGTTAAAGGTAAAGTTTATACTCGTGATTTGTTTCATAATAATTAATTTAAAAAATTTATATTCGTACAATATTCTAGTTAGGATATTTTGAGAATAAATATGGTAAATTAAGTTACCAGTTATCAATTTAGGAGTGATTTTGCAGAGAGTTACTACTTTAGAAAAAATTTATCAATATCTATTGATTTCATTAGCATTTTTATTGCCTTTAACAGTCTTTGGAGGTAATTTAATCATTGTTATTATTGTAATGATATGGGCTTTTTCTGGAGGCTATAAGTCTAAGATTGAAAAAATACTTAGTAGTAAATTATTGCTAGCTTCAATAGTGTTTTTTATTATTCATCTCATAGGTTTGTTTTGGACTGAAGACATGCAGTGGGGCCTTCATATTGTCAAAAAAATGTGGTACTTTCTTCTACTTCTTCCTATTCTTTGGACTATTGTAAATAGTCAATATATAAAATATTATCTTTCTGCATTCTTACTTGCTATTTCTTTTACTGAGTTATGCTCATACCTAGTATGGTTCGAAATTATTGAGCCATTCAAAAATGCCACTGTTGAAAATCCAACTCCTTTTATGAGTCATATTTCTTATAACCCTATTTTGGCATTTTCAATATATTTAGTTGCACATGAGTTAATTCATACAAAAAAATTTTCTAAGTTGAAGTATATTATGTATAGTTTTTTTGTAATTACTATGACATTTAATATGTTTATTACAGGTGGTCGCGCTGGTCAGATCATGTTTTTTGTAATGATTTCTATTCTTATATTTCAGTATTTTCAAAATCAGAAACTGAAGGCATTTTTGATAATGCTAGTATTAGTCCCATCGATTTTTTTTATTGCCTACCAAGCAAGTAATTTATTTAATGAAAGAGTAGATGCTGCGATACAAAATATATTGACATATGACCAAGATAAAAATACTTCAGTAGGAGAAAGGTTAACTTTTGCGATCAATTCCTGGGAAATTATAAAGCAAAACTTATTCATTGGTGTTGGTACTGGAGATTTTCCACTCCAATATAGGAAGGTTAACCAAATAAATTCAGCTGAATTACTAACTACAACTAATCCTCATAATATGTACACATTGGTTACAGTTCAATTAGGCATATTTGGTTTATTAAGTATGCTTTCAATTTTTTATATGCAAATTAAACTTTCTTTTCAGAATAATAACAAATTTTTTCGAGATGTAGGTATCACTCTACCATTGCTTTACCTAGTAATTATGTGGAGTGATTCATATCTATTAGGCCACTACACCACTTTACTTTTTATATTTTTTAGTTCATTTTTATATAAAAACTTTGAAGAAAATTAAAAAAATATTAATAATTATTCAGCGCTCAAATGGAGATGTGCTTTTAAGTCATTCTCTTATTGATAGCCTTTTTATAAACTACCAATCACCACAGATTGATTTACTCGTTAATGACGATACTCTTGCTGTAGCGAAACTCTTGCCAAATATTAATCACATACATAAATTCTCTTATCAGAAAAAGAAAGAAAATAGATGGGGTCAGGAAAAAAAAATTATAAAAAATATTTTTAGAAAATATGATTTAAGTATTAATTTAACATCTAGTGATCGAAGTGTTTTTTATGCTCTTATGGGGGCTAAGAAATCTATTAGTGCTATTGAAAAAATCAAATCAAAATCATGGTGGAAAAAAATATTTCTATATGATTATTATTATTTTGACTCTAGAAAACATATTTTATTGAATAACTTAGCTTCTTTAAATTTATTAAAAATTAAACATGACAATATTCAAAAATCTCCACATATTAATGAAAAAACCATCTTTAAAGTTAGGGCTATGTTAGCAGAAATTAAAATTAATGATTTCATAATTTTTCATCCATCAGCTCAATATAGTTATAAGATATATCCTCAAAAGTTTCGAGATGAATTACTTACTTATTTAAGTAACCTTGGGGTAGCTATTCTAATAACTGGGGGGAGTAGTAAGATTGATATTGAAATTAAGAAATCACTCCCAGATTTGCCAAATGTTTTTGACTTAATTGGTGAAACTTCTTTAGAAGAGTATTTTGCATTAAGCAGCCTATCAAGAGCATATATTGGAATGGATACTTTAAATATGCATGTCGCTGCTGGTCAAAATAAACCTATTTTTGCTATTTTTGGGCCAACAAAATTAACTATGTGGGCGCCTTGGTCAAATAAACTTCAAATAGCTGCAAATGAAGATAAACCGATTCAGTCCTATGAAAATGTGACAATTTTTCAGGCAAAATTTCCATGTGTTGCATGTGGTAATGCTGGTTGTGACGATAAACATGGAAAAAGTATTTGCTTGGAAAATATCAAACCTAAAGATATTTTTATTGAAATAGAAAACTGGTACTTAAATCAGCGGCTAATACTAAAATGAGGAAAGTGGTCTTATATATCGTTTATGGAGATGACCAAGTTTATTATGATGGTGCTAAATTTAGTATATTAACTTTCATGAATTGGCTGCCAAAAGACAATTCAATTGAAATTGCAATTCTTACTGAGAAACCAGAAGTTTTTAAAGATTACCCTTTATTGTTAATTAAAATGAGTGAAGAGCAGAAAAAAGTATGGTCTTTAGAGGGTAGATACCACTTTCGAATCAAAAATCGTGGATTAGCATATGTCATGGATTTTTTAAAACTTGAAGGTCAGGATAAAATTTTATTTTTTGATACTGATACATACTTTCATAAATCACCAACCCCACTTTTTGACTTAATACAGGCAGATCAAGCATTATTCTATTTAAATGAAGGGTTGATATATAAAAGGAAAAGGTTTGATGTTTATGTTAAGCATCTTGAAGGGAAAAGTATTGAGATAGAGGGTGAAAATTATGAGCTATCAAAAAAATCTGCTTTATGGGGCTCTCTAATGGTTGGCCTTATGCCAAATATGCGACCTAGTCTCGAGTGGGCTGATTTATTAATGTTAAAATTTTATGACATAGTGCCTTCTCATACTATAGAACCATTTTCATTGACAGAAACTTTGATAAAAAAATATAAAATTGTTGAGGGAAAACATTTTGTAAGCCTCTATTCAACATCCAGAAAAAAAGAGTATGCTTTAAAAATTCTAACTAAATTCTTTTTGCAGAATGAGTCAAAGCCAGTTCTAGATAAAATTCGTTTAGCTCAAAAAGTCAAGATTAAGCGCTCATTTTTTACTATTGTAAAGCAGCGCTTTTTAAGGTTAATGAAATAATGCCTAGCTATAAAATTCCAATTCTAATGTACCACAGTATTGAGTCAATGCCAAAGTCTACAATTATGAGAAGTTTACATGTTTCGCCAAAAAGGTTTCAATTTCAAATGAGATTGTTAAACATATTAGGCTATAAGGGTTTAAGCATGAGACAACTTCGGCCTTATATTGATGGAGAAAAAACTGGAAAAGTTGTGGGCATTACATTTGATGATGGTTATCAAAATAACTTAATCAACGCTGCTCCTATCTTAATGAAGTTTGGATTTAGTGCAACATGTTATCTAGTGAGCAAAAAAATTGGCTTATCAAATATTTGGGACTCTGATAAAGGCATAACTCAGAGACCTCTAATGAGTCATAATGAAATACAAAAGTGGCTTGACTTAGGGATGGATATTGGCGCACATACACAAACACATGCAGATTTAGTTAAATTGAGCTATATGCAGGCAAAAAATGAAATTCGGCAATGTAAGGCAGATTTAGAAAACTTTTATGATATTTCTGTTGAGGATTTTTGTTATCCTTTTGGGAGTTTAAACTCCTCATTAGTAGATATTGTAAGTGAAGAAGGTTATGTAACTGCCACTACTATGATTCGAGGAAGTGTTAACCCATCATCAAATAAATTCAAATTACCAAGAATTCCAATTACTCACCATACTTTGCCACATTTATTTCTCGCAAAAATACTAACTAATTATGAAGAAAAAAGATAATAATTTTTTTTACTGATTTTAGTTTCTTTTATAATCATCTTCTAGCCGAATAATATCATCTTCTCCTAAGTAGTCTCCAGTTTGAATTTCAATAATCTCTAAAGGGTCTGATTCACAATTTTCAAGTCTATGAATTTCCCCTTTAGGGATATAAGTGGATTGATTTTCAATTAATTTAAAAACTTTTTTACCGCAAGTTATTATCGCAATACCTTTAACAACAACCCAGTGTTCTGATCGCTTATGATGTTTTTGTAATGAGAGTTTAGCTCCAGGATTTACAAAAATCCTTTTTACTTTAAACCCATCACCATAATCAATTGAATCAAAGTAACCCCAAGGTCTATATACCTTTCGATTATTAACTTGCTCATTTCTTTTGTCTTTTTTAAGCTTATCTACAATATTCTTTACTTTTTGAGAGCTTTTCTTGCTTGTTACTAGCAATGCATCTTGAGTATCAATAATAATTAAATCAGAAAGATCATTAACAGATACAATTCGATTGGAGCTATGCACATATGAGTTTTGAACCTTACTAAGTATTACATCACCCTCAATCACATTATTATTAGAATCTTTGGATTTTGCCTCCCATAAAGCCTCCCAGGATCCAATATCACTCCATTTACCCCTAAAAGGAACAATAACTGCATCATCTGTTCTCTCCATAACAGCATAGTCAATAGATTTTTCTGGACATTGAGTAAAATGTTCATTATCTATGCGAATAAAATCTAAGTCCTTATTAACATTTATGCAAGATTTTTTACAAATAGTGAAGATTTCGGGCTCATACTTTTTTAGCTCTCTCAGGTATGATGAAGCTTTAAACATGAATATTCCACTATTCCAGAAGTAGTTTCCAGAGTCTAAGTATTTTTGTGCATCCTCTTGAGAGGGTTTTTCAGTAAATGAGTCTATGTTGAAATAGTCACTATTAATTGAGTTGTCAACTCGTATATATCCATAGCCAGTTTCAGCTTTTGTTGGATGAACCCCTAAAGCTACTAGCTTACCTTTTTTGGCAATTTTATTTGCTATTTCAATTGTATTATGAAACTTTTCATTATCATCAATTAAATGATCTGCAGACAAAACTAGAAGAATTGGATCTTCGTTGTTATTTAATAAATTCATAGCCGCAATAGCAATTGCTGGTGCAGTATTTTTTCCAATTGGTTCAAGAATAATACCTTTATTCTGAGACGATATCTGACGAAGCTGTTCAGCCACAATAAATCTATGATCTTCATTACAAATTACAAGTGGAGAAGAAACATTTTTTGGCAGGCGTGTAATTGTGTCTTGAAACAGAGAGGTATCGTTTATTAAGCTTAAAAATTGTTTTGGGTAAAGAGCTCTAGACATTGGCCATAATCTAGTTCCACTTCCACCTGATAGGATTACGGGCACTATCATTTTTTAGACCCTTGAATGGGTTTTGTTATAGGTGGGTGCCATTTTTTCTGATTTTCCATTAATTTTATATACCTATAAAAAGTGCCTTCAAAATTTCCAAAGGCTATTACAAAGCCTGGCCCACCATCTAAGAAGCCAAGTTTAAATATATAGTGTTTAATAAAAGACCATAAGCCATGTATAAATGCTTTAAAAAAACTGCCTTTTATCCCTTTTTTTTGTAATTTTTTGGCTCCAAGAGTGGAATATCGATTAGTTTTATGAATTATTTCTTCAATATTTTTAAATGGAAATTGCCAAATAAAATTTCTTATAGTTCCAATTTTTTTATTACTATGACTAACGAAACCCTCATGAACTGGCTCCATGGTGTAACTCATTTTTCCATTTTTAAATAGTTGGGGCTGTCTGAAGTTTGGATACCACCCTGAGTATTTGATCCATTTTCCCATAAAAAAATTCTTTCTAGGGATACGATATAGCTCTAAAGGAGCATTTGCAACTAGTTTAACAATTTCGTCTCTGGCTTCTAACGTACATCGTTCATCTGAGTCAAGACTAAAAATCCACTCATATTTGCAATGCGTAATAGCTTTATTTCTCAAATCTCCATAACCATTAAAAGGGATATGGATTACATTTGCACCAAGCTCTTTAGCAATTTCTGTTGTCCCATCTGTACTATTAGAGTCAACAACTATAATTTCATCTGCCCATAACACGCTATTAATACAGTCACGTATTTTTTCTGCCTCATTAAAGGCAATAATATAAACTGAAATCTTCATATTTTTTTTACCGCTTTAAATATTAAGGATCTTGAAAATAATAACCTAATACTAAAAAGGTGTTTAATAATTTCGAACTTTTCTACTTTATTACTAGTTCTTTTCCAATCTCTTATTGACCACCAATATCCTATTAAGATAAAAGGTAAAAAGAATGGTAAAGCCACTATCCTTTTTAGTCTTCCACCTGAAGGCTTTAAAGTTTTTAAATTATGAAGGTCTGAGTAATATCTAAGTTGAGTATAGAAGACTGGTGAAATATGACCTTTATCTCCATTCTCATTAGCTCCTAATGGGATTTTATCAAATGGATCAAACTGAAAAAGATAGCCAGTACATAGTAATTGGAACCTAGAATAAAAACTTTGAACATTAGGTGTAGAAATTATTAACAACCCACCTTTCTTTAGAACTCTAGCAAGTTCTGAGAATAAACTTTCAGGATGCATAATATGTTCTATTCCTTCAAGACAAATAACTGCATCAAAATGCTCATTCTCAAAAGGTAAAGTTTCTTCCATATTCGCTTGAACATAATGAGAATATTCTTCATTGATATCTGCTGAAACAACTTCACATCCAAGCCTATTTAATTCTTTAGAGACAAGACCATTGCCAGCTGGTATATCAAGTATTAATTTATTATTTAGGTTGCCAGTATAAAAATTATTAACTGTTTGAACAGCAACTTTCATATAGTCAGTAAAATTGGGCACATGAGAAAATTGTGAATGACTTTTCATATATTGGATAATTTTTTTTTAATGGCTTATAATTCCTTCATATTTTATCTAATAACTATGCGTTATGAATTGTAGTTTAATTATTTGCACATACAACTGGCATGATGCATTAGCCTTAGTTTTATCTAGCGTTGCATCTCAATCAATGCTTCCAGATGAAATTATTGTTGCTGATGATGGTAGTGATGAATCTACAGCTAAGGTAATTAAGAAATATTCTGAAATACTTTTAATTCCTATTATTCATTCGTGGCAAGAAGATATTGATTGCAGAATTCCACACTCAAGAAATAGAGCTATTGCCAAATCAAAATTTGAATACATCATAATGATTGATGGAGATACTGTTCTTCATCAAGATTTTGTTAAAGACCATAAGAAATTTGCTAGAAAAGAGGTTTATATTCAAGGAAGTAGAGTTTTATTGCAATCAGATTTTTCTAAAGATATTTTTAAAGAGGGTGTTTTTAAAAAACCCTCATTTTTTGCAAAAGATGCTAAAAATAAACTAAATATGCTTCGAATTCCATTTATTTCGAAAATGATTAGTTTTTATAAAAATCAAAATATCAATCGGATTAGAGGGTGTAATTTTTCTATTTTTAAAGATGAAATCTTTAAAGTTAATGGCTTTAATGAGGAAATTACAACTTGGGGCAGAGAAGATAGTGAATTTGTTCAAAGATTATTTAATATCGGTGTTCAGAAGCAACAGTTGAAATTTTCTGGGATTCAATATCACCTTTACCATAAAGAAAGAAGCCATAATATTATTAATGATGATATTTTAAATAACACAATAAATAACAATATTTCAAGATGTCTTAGTGGTATTGATAAATATGTGTAATAGCCTTAAGTGAATAATAATTTTCAATTATTAAAAAATAAAATATGATAGTTAGTGCTTTTACTTTTATAAAAAATGGTCAGATATTAGGCTATCCTTTTTTACAGTCTATTCAGTCTATTCTTCCTATTGTTGATGAGTTTGTAATTAATGTTGGTAAGAGTGAAGATGATACTTTATTGCTTATTAAGTCGATAGTCAGTCCAAAAATCCGAATAATCGAGTCTCATTGGAATGAAAAAATGACTGATAGAGGCTATGTTTATGGGCAGCAAAAAATGATTTCACAGTTTAATTGTAAAGGCGATTGGGCTTTTTATATAGAGTGTGATGAGGTTTATCATGAGAGTGAATTAGCTAAAATTAAACAATCAATGGAAACCTATTTAGATGATGAAAAAGTAGAGGCGCTAGTTTTTGATTTTTATCATTTTTATGGAAACTCAAATAGTTACCTTGATTCTCCAGGATGGTATCGAGCGGAAGCTAGAATTATAAAAAACTCTATACGCTCTTATGCGCCAGATGGTCTTTTTTGGCTTATTTTAGATTCAAATAAGAGAGGTAGATACCCAAGAGCAAAACATACAGGAGCTACTTGTTATCATTATGGTTGGGTTAGGACTGAAGAGGAGATGAATCTTAAGACTAGCAAGGTACAAAAATATTGGGGGACATCTCCAGTGAAGATTGACTATACTCAAATGGATGGCTCTATTATTAAGGAGTTTAAAGGTACACATCCAGAAGTTATAAAGGACTGGCTTAAAAATGATAAAGGCTTATTTCAGGTAGATACAAACTACACACTTACCAAAAAACAAAGAAAACATCAAATAATGATAAAGCTTGAGAAATATTTAAACTTGGACTTAGGTAAAAAACATTTCAAATTAGTGTAATGAAAATCCTAATTGAACTCCCTACTTGGCTAGGCGATACAGTAATGGCAACGCCTGCTATTGATAATATATTGCATCTTACAAGTGACTCAAAAATTACACTAATTGGTTCATTTATTGCAATTGAAGCTCTTAAAGATCACCCAAAAGTAATAAAAACAATTGTTTTAGATAAAAAATATATTAATTTATATAAAAATCGAAAGGAGTGTGGTGAGTTTGATTTATTTTTTTCATTTAGAAGCTCACTGCGCTCTAAATTTATTAAATTTATTGTATCTGCTAAAAGTAAGTATCAATTTGATAAACACAAATATAATAAAGGCCATCAAGTAGAAAAATATAATAATTTTGTTAATGACAGCTTAAATAGCATAACAATACCTGGTAAGTTAAAACTTCATACTACAAAGAAAGATTCGGATGGAAAAAAGAAGCTTTTAGGTATAAACCCAGGGGCATCTTATGGAAGTGCTAAACGATGGAATACAGAAGAATTTGCTAAGGTAGCCGGAGATTTATCTAGTGATTATGATATTATTATTTTTGGCGGACCTGGAGAAATAGATATAGCTTCAGATATTGAAAACTATTTGATTTCAAAAGGTGTTGGTAACTATCAAAACTTAGTAGCAAAAACTAATATCCCTGAGCTAATAAATCAAATTTCTAGGCTTGATTTGTTTATTACTGGTGATAGTGGGCCCATGCATTTGGCAGCAGCCTTACAAGTGCCAACAGTTTCAATTTTTGGACCAACTAATGATAGAGAGACTTCTCAATGGATGAATGAAAAAAGCTTTATTGTTAAAAAGAATTTAGATTGTCAGCCATGTATGAAAAGGACATGTCCGCTTATCCATCAAAATTGTATGAAGCTTATAAAATCTTCAGATGTTTTAGAGGCAGTTAGGAGAATTAGTTAAGTGCTAAATTCTTGATCAATTAAGTGGCAAATAGTGTGAGCAATAACGATATGCATCTCTTGAATTCGAGGCGTATTTTTTGAAGGTATAGCTAAGTTGACATTACAAATTTCTTCCATTTTTTTTCCATCATGCCCACTAAAGCCAATAGTCTTACATTTTAATTCTGTAGCTAATTTAAGGCCATTAACTACATTACGACTTCTTCCGCTTGTACTTATTCCAATTACAACATCACCCTTATTTGCGAGGGCTTCAACCTGTCGGTTAAATACGTTTTCATACCCATAATCGTTAGCAATAGATGTGATTGATGAAGTATCAGTAGTTAAAGCAATAGCTGGCAAACCCTTTCGATCAGATTTAAACCGACCTACAAGTTCTGCTGCAAAATGTTGAGCATCTGCGGCACTACCACCATTACCAAATAGTAAAATTTTTCCGCCATTTTTAAGAGACTCAATACAAAGTTGAGCAGAAAATGCAACAGACTCAGTTAAATTATGAAGTAATTTTGAAGTTTTAATGTGCTCAAGAAATTCATTTTCGATTATATCTTTCATACTTTTTGAATCCTTTTGATTGTTTGGGTGGTACTTTTTCCATCAATAAATTTTACAAGTTTTAGTTCTTTAGCAATATCTTGTCCAACAACTTTTTCTCCCATATAATCACCCCCTTTTACTAAAATATCAGGAGAAATAGCTTTGATTAAATCTAAAGGAGTGTCTTTGTCAAATATAACCACATAATCAACTACCTCAAGTGAAGCCAGAATGTAAGACCTATCAACTTGAGAGTTTATAGGGCGGTTCTTACCTTTAAGTCTTTTAACTGATTTATCTGAATTAAGGCCTACAATTAAAACATCACCAAATGTTTTGGCTTTTTCTAAATACTTTACATGCCCAATATGCAAAATATCAAAACAGCCATTGGTAAATATAATTTTCTTACCCTTATTTTTTAATTCACCAGTAATAGAGGAAATTTCATCCCAAGTTTTAATGTGTGAATCACTAGAGGATTTATTAAGACTTGATTCATACTCAATAATTTCATTAATTGTTGTTGTTGCTGCTCCAACTTTTCCAACTACAATGCCTGAAGCTAGATTTGCAAACTTTATAGCTTCATCAATATTTTTATTACATGCCAATGCATAGCCTAAAGAGGCAAGGACAGTATCACCAGCACCAGTCACATCGAAGACTTCTCGAGCTACTGTAGGATGAATACGTAATTCATTATCAAAAATAGCAACACCATCTTCACTCAATGTAATAAGTGATATTTCTAAATTACATTGCTTTTTAAGACTCAGCATTGCTTCAGTTAGACTTTCATTATCATTGATAATTATATTTGTTGCTTCACTAGCCTCTTTTTTATTAGGAGTTAATAGATAAGCACCTTTGTACTTTAAATAATTTAGTCCTTTTGGATCTATTAATATTTTTTTTTCGTTTTGATTAGCAATGGAAATTAATGACTGTGTTAGTTCAAAAGTCAGAACTCCTTTGCCATAATCAGAAACAAGGATTACATCATAATTATTAATAAGCTTCTTGAAGATATCAAGAATAGCTATTTCAGATTCGTTGTTAATTTCATCACTACTCTCACGATCATATCTCACTACTTGCTGCTGTGAGGCAATAATCCTACTTTTTTTACTTGTAACTCTATCTTTTTGAGTAACTAAGTAATTGGTATTTACATTTATCTCAAGCAGTAAGTCTTTTAGCTCTTTTGATGTATCACATTCTCCGATTACACTTATAACATCAACTTCTGCTTCAAGTGATTTCAGGTTATTAATTACATTCCCTGCTCCACCTAATACTGAAGTTTCACTGCCAACATTAATTACTTGAACTGGGGCCTCTGGAGATATTCTCTCACATGATCCCCATAGGTAGTGATCAATCATAAGATCGCCAATAACTAAAATCCTAGGCTTTAAGTTTTGCAGTTTAATCATAAAATTTTCTCACCATGAAGTCGCCTTATTTCAGAGATGTAACTTTTAATTCCCTTCTCTAAAGAAAATTTTGGAGTAAAGTCTAAGTATTTCTTCGAGATAGATATATCAGCTTGAGTATGATTTTGATATCCATCATGAGGGTTTGGAAAATACTCTGTCAATAGCTCAGTCTTAAGTTCTTTCTGCAATATGTCAGCAACTTCTTGAAAGCTTCTTGACTCTCCTGTTCCAACATTATATGAACCATTTTGCTTAGGGTTACAGGCTTTAATATTGGCTTGAATGACATCATCGATGTATACAAAGTCGCGTAGTATTTGTTTTGAGTCTTCAAATAAGCGAGGCGGGGTTCCATCTAAAATTTGGTGACCTAATTGCAATATCATTGATGAGGTTTTATCTTTATAAAATTCATTAGGTCCATATACATTAAAGTATCTAAGACCTACTATTACCATATCTGGATTTTTTTTGGAAAATCTCTTTGCAACCTGGTCCATAGTAAATTTACTAAAACCATAAGGGTTATTAGGCGCTTCTCTTCCAACTTTTTGTGGAGAAGGCAAGCTTCCATAAGTTGCAGCTGAGCTCGCATATATAACTACTGAGTTATCCTTGCGAGCTTTATCAAGTAAATCATAAAATGAATTTACATTTGTTTTCATAATTAGCTCTTGATCATAAACTCTTGTATCTGAAATAGCTGCTTTATGAAAAATATAGTCAAACTGATAATCATTAAGTAATGACAGGTCTGATTTACTATTGATATTGCCACAAATTACATCACCATTAAAGCCAATAAGATTTTTGTAATGACCAAAGCTTTGTAAATTACCATTTGAGAATTTTTCTTCATTTCTAAAACAATCAAATATTACAATGTGGGAATCAGGATAATTTTCTTGAAAATAAAATGCTAAGTTACTACCAATAAACCCAGCCCCACCTGTAATCAAAATAGTCTTATTATTAAAGTTGATGTTGTTATAAGTCATAAAATTACTTGATAAATTTGATACTATCATGAATAGATTTTAATATAAATTTTGCATCAGATTTATCTGCATCTATTACGTGTCCAGATTTCACAAGTATTGTATTTTGAATGCCGGCCAAATTTGCAGCTTTTATATCGGTTTCTTTATCTCCTATCATCCATGACTTTTCCATATCAATGTTATGTTTTGCAACTGCTGATAGCAACATACCTGGCTTTGGTTTTCGGCAACTGCAGGTTGAGTCTACTCCATGGGGGCAAAAAAATACATCAAGTATTTGAATATTATTTTCTGAAAACTTTTTTATCATCCAGTCAGTTAAAACATGAAAATTATATTCTTTATAGTGCCCTCTAGCAATACCAGATTGGTTTGTAATTACTACTAATATGTACCCAAGTGATTGAAAATATCTACAAGATTCAAATACGCCATCAATAAATACAAAATCAACTGCCTTATGAAGGAATCCTACTTCTTTATTGATTACTCCATCTCGATCTAAAAATACAGCTTTTTGCTTATTGTATTTCATGAATATTTTATAAAATCTGCAAGGTTTAGTTGTTTAAGTGTTAATTTTAACTATATAGATATATTATGATAGGATTAAGCACTAAAATGTCTCTAAATTTAAATTAATAATTTTTATACTAATTATATTTATGAAAAAAATAGCAATAATTGGCCAAGGTTATGTGGGCTTACCTCTTGCAATAGAATTCGGAAAAATATTTCCAACTATTGGTTTTGATATTAATCAAGAGAGGATTCAAGAATTAATAAAAAGTGAAGATAGTACATTAGAAGTTGAGAAAGATGACTTTCTAAAAGCTGTAAATCTTAGGTTTTCTCATGATCTTAATGTGATTAAAAATTGTAATATTTATATAATTACTGTTCCAACGCCTGTTGATGAATTACAAAAACCTGATTTAAGTGCACTAATTAAGGCTAGTGAAATCGTCGGAGGATTAATTAATAAAGATGATATTATTATTTATGAGTCTACAGTTTATCCTGGCTGTACTGAAGAAGTATGTGTGCCGATTCTTGAGGAGTACTCTGGCTTAATTTTTAATAGTGACTTTTTTGTTGGTTACTCTCCGGAAAGAATTAATCCAGGTGATTCTCAGCGAAGATTATCAGATATTGTAAAAGTTACTTCTGGCTCGAACGCAGAAATTTCAGATACGATTGATAATCTATATAGGGAAATAATTAAAGTTGGTACATATAAAGCCTCTAGTATTAGAGTTGCTGAGGCTGCCAAAATTGTTGAAAATATCCAAAGAGACGTTAATATTGCAATCATTAATGAATTGGCCATTATTTTTAACCATTTAGAGATTGATACTGAAGAAGTACTTAAAGCGGCATCTACAAAATGGAATTTTTTACCATTTACCCCTGGATTAGTTGGAGGACATTGTATTGGAATCGACCCTTATTATCTTAAGTTCAAAGCTCAATCTATTGGTTATAATCCAGAAATAATTTCTGCAGTTCGTCATTTAAATGATGGAATGGGGTATTATGTTGCTGAACAATTAACTCAAAGCATGGTTAAAAAAAATATTAAAGTTGAAGGTTCGCATATTTTAATAATGGGCTTATCATTCAAAGAAAATTGTCCTGATCTTAGAAATACAAGAGTTACTGATGTTGTAAAAAAGTTGGAATCTTGTAATGCAAATGTTTCAGTTTTTGATCCGTGGGTTTCAAAAAATGAGGCAAAAAAAGAACTGCATATTGAGCTCATAGATAAACCAAAATTAGGTGCCTATGATGCAATAATGATTACTGTTGCTCATGATATTTTTAAAGATATGGGCATTGCTGGGATTGAAGAATTAGGAAAAAAGAATAGAGTAATATATGATTTAAAATATTTACTTCCTTCAAATAAGTCAGACTTGCGTCTATAGTTATAAGGAGTATTGATGAATAAAGTTGCGTTGATTACAGGTATTACTGGTCAGGATGGATCATATTTAGCCGAGTTTTTAATTAATAAAGGTTATATTGTTCATGGTATTAAAAGGCGAACCTCGTCATTTAATACTCAAAGAATTGATCATCTATATAAGGACCCTCATGATGAAAGTGCTCGATTATTTCTTCATCATGGTGATATGACTGATTCAAGTAGTCTGATGCATATAATTGAAAAAGTCCAGCCTTCAGAGATTTATAATCTTGCAGCGCAAAGCCATGTTGCTGTATCTTTCGAAGAGCCTGAATATACGGCAAATTCAGATGCGTTAGGTGCTTTAAGAATTCTTGAGGCTATTAGGATTCTTGGGTTAACTAAAAAAACAAAATTTTATCAAGCTTCAACTTCAGAGCTTTATGGCTTGGTTCAAGAAATACCTCAAAAAGAAACTACTCCATTTTATCCGCGCTCACCATATGCTGTAGCCAAACTGTATGCATATTGGATTACTGTTAACTATCGGGAGGCTTATGGAATGTATGCTTGTAATGGTATTTTGTTTAATCATGAGTCACCTGTAAGAGGTGAGAATTTTGTGACACGAAAAATTACGATCGGACTTTCTCGAATAAAATTGGGACTTCAAGAGAGGTTATTCCTTGGAAATCTCGATGCAAAACGTGATTGGGGACATGCCAAAGACTATATTAAAATGCAATGGCTAATGCTTCAACAGGAAAAACCTGATGATTTTGTAATTGCTTCTGGAAAGCATTATAGTGTTAGAGATTTTATTAATTTTGCAGCTTCAGAGTTAGATATTAAAATCACTTGGAGAGGAAAAGGTATTGATGAAAAAGGCTTTGATAAGGATGGTAATTGCATAGTGTCCGTTGACCCTAGATATTTTAGACCTACAGAGGTAGAAGAGTTGTTAGGTGATGCCTCCAAAGCACATAATTTACTTGGATGGGAGTCTAAAATAACAATCCAAGAGCTTGTTAAAGAGATGGTTGAAAAAGATTTTGAGTCAGCACAGAAAGATTTGCTTTTAAAAAATTCAGGCTTTGATGCATAAATTATAATTGCTTTTAAATTAATTAGTAAATTAGGGCTTAAAGAGTTATGGAAAAAGGTGATTTTTTTAGTACTTCTGAAAATAATAGTACAACAGTTGAATTGTTATTTCGACTTTGGAGAATCTTAAGTTCAAGACGGAAATTACAGTATTTCTTCTTAGTCATTTTGATGCTTCTAAGTACTTTTGCAGAAGTTCTTAGTTTAGGTGCAGTTATTCCTTTTTTAGGGATTTTATTAACTCCTGAAGCTATTTTTAAAAGCCCTTACCTAGTTTTTTTTATTGATTTTTTTAATATAAAGTCTCCAAATGGCTTAGTTTTTCCATTGACCTTGGTGTTTATAGTTTTATCTCTTATTGCAGGTGGATTTAGATTATTTTTTTTGTGGATAAGTACCAAGCTTGCTTTTAATACTGGTTTAGATATTAGCTACGAAATATATAATCGAACTTTACACCAGCCATACTTAGTTCACGTTTCTAGGAATAGTAGTGAAGTAGTCAGTGGGATCATAAATAAAGTAAATGGAGTTGTTTTTTGGTCGATTATTCCAGTAGTGACTTTGATTAGTACAACTATTTTACTTGTAGCAATAATATCTACACTTGCCTTGATTAATCCAATGATTGCATTAGTTTCAATTATTGGTTTTGGTGGTAGTTATGGACTCCTAACATTTTTTAGTAAAAAAAGACTACTAGCAAATGGTATTAGTAATAATCGTGAGCAAAATCAAGTTATTAAAATTTTGCAGGAGGGTCTTGGAGGTATTCGAGATGTTCTTCTAGATGGGACACAGTCATATTATTCTAATATATATTACAAAGCAGATAAGAGGCTTCGAAATGGACTTGCAAATAATAATATATTAGGCGGTTTTCCGCGTCCAGCAATGGAGGCTTTAGGAATGGTTTTAATTGCTACATTAGCCTTTGTGATTCATCAAAGAAATGGTGGAATTTCAGATTCACTCCCACTATTAGGTGCGCTTGCATTAGCAGCTCAAAGACTTCTACCAGCATTACAACAGGCATATTCAGCTTGGGCAAACATTATTGGCGGAAAGGCTTCATTAGAAAATACAATTGAGCTTCTTGAGCAGCCAATTTCTCCAAAATTTTTGCTTGAAAAGCCAGAACCACTTTGCTTCAATGACTCAATTCTTCTTAGTAATATTCACTTCAAGTACTCTATTGATTCTCAGTGGATACTCAATGGTTTTTCATTAAAAATTTCTAAAGGAAAAAAAATAGGTATTGTTGGATCTACTGGTAGTGGTAAAAGTACAGTCTTAGATCTACTAATGGGACTTATTTCACCTCATAAAGGGAGTTTTTATGTTGACAAGACTATTATAAGTCAAGACAATTCTCTAGCTTGGCAAAGAAATATTGCACATGTGCCTCAAAATATTTATTTGTCAGATAGAAGTTTTGCTGAAAATATTGCCTTTGGTATTTCAACTGAAAACATTAATTTAACACGAATTAAAAGTGCAGCAGAAGGTGCAAATATTGATAGTTTCATTCAAGAAAAACCAGAAGGATATGATACAATTATCGGTGAACATGGAGTTAAATTGTCTGGTGGACAGCGACAAAGATTGGGTATTGCAAGGGCTCTATATAAGAAAGCACAGCTTTTAATTTTAGATGAGGCTACAAGTGCACTAGATAATGTAACTGAAGCATCAGTTATGTCTTCCATTCAAAAACTAGATGAGAATCTTACTGTAATTATGGTTGCTCACCGCCTCTCAACAATTAAACACTGTGATAACATTATTGAAGTTAGTAATGGAAAAGTAGTTTGCGAGGGTTCTTATGATGAGTTGGTAAAAAACAGTCCTTCATTTCGTTCTATGATAGAGGCCATGGAAAGTTAGGCTCTAAAAAATATAATTAATTTTAAATCTAAAATTTAGTCTTTCATTTATATATAATAATTCCCTTAATTTGTATTAATTCTAGGTGTAGAAATTTTAATGTCAATAAATAGTTTTTATAACTCACTTATCTGGAGATTGGGTAGGAGGCTTTATAGTTTATCTAGAAATGACATGCCATTATCACCTTTTAAAAATGGTGAATATTGGCTTCAATCTGAACTTATAAATTTTATCCCCAAAGATTATAATTACGTAATTTTTGATATTGGGGCAAATATCGGCGAATGGACAGATTCGTTATTAAAATATACATATAAGAATGATAAAAAAGGTTCTATACATTTATTTGAACCTGCTTTTGATACATATTCATTTCTCCAAAATAAGTTTGAAAATTGCCCTATTAAACTAAATATAAATAATTTAGCAGTTTCTGATCAAATTGGAACAAAAAATTTCTATATATCTGGAAAATTGAGTGCAGTAAATACAATGCATCCAACAGAGAGTTGCTCTATTCAAGTTGTAGAAGTTGTTACAATAGATGAATATATTAGTAATAATAACATTACTCATATAGACTTCATTAAGTCTGATACAGAGGGTTTTGATTGTAAAGCTATTTTTGGTGCTGAGAAGGCGTTAAAGGCTGGAATTATTGATATTTGGCAGTTTGAATATAATCATAGATGGATAGATTCAAAAAATTATCTCAAAGATGTTTTTAAATTTGTAGAAGATAAGGGTTATATGGTTGGTAAATTATGTGAAAAAAATATACAGATTTATAGTGAATGGAGTCCTGAGCTAGAAAGATTTTTTGAAGCAAACTATGTGATTATAAAAAAACAGAATAAACTGGCTAAGAAAGTTGCTAAGTTTTTTACATATAATTACTCTAATGTATTAGTTCCTGATAAATCAAGAAGGTTTTGGTGGTCATAAATATTTCATACTTAGTATATAAATATACCTATTTAAGTTTATGAATACTATCTATGTTTAATTTAAAAAAATGGAATCTTGGACTAAATCTGTCATTAATAAATTCAGGAATTTTTTTCCTCGCATCTTTGCTTCTTTTTATATTCAATCCCAACCAATTGCCTATTATCCTGTTAATTCCGTGTTTATTTTTATTTAGCTCGTTATATATATCTTTTCTATTTGTGCGCTCTGGTGCGATACTCTTTCCTTTGACTTGGTTTATATTAGGTTCGGGGGTTTATTTTGGATTTGGTGTGCTAGTTGGAGGCTTGCAAGTCCATCCATATACAGATAAATTATTTGGATCAGATTACTCTTACCTAATTAATGCTAACTTACTTAACTCCAGTTCAGTATTAATTGTTCTTATTACTATTTATATCTTTCAATATTTTTCTAAAAATAAAGATAATTTGAATGATAAGCACTTGAAAAAACTAGAAAATTTTTTAGGTTATCTATATCCTTATATTGTTTTAGTTGGAATGATAGGTGTGGTTTTACATCTGCTATTTTTCCCAATTGCAGAAAATCTTTTGCTAAGGAGTATGTTAAGTAAGATAAGTATCTTCACCACAATGAGTATTCTTGTGTATGGATTTTTAAGTTTTAGTACTAAATCATTAACCAATTATTTTGCATTATTAGTATTATTTTTGGCAATTTTTAAAGGCTTTATAGCTTTCAGTAAGTTTGAAGTGATTTCTATATCACTTGTGTTTGTAATTGGAGTATTAATCAGAAAGCATTCAGTTAAAAATATCATTATCGGTTTTACTTCAATTTTTCTTGTATATGTTTTGATAAATCCCATGGTAGTTTATGGAAGGGCAAGTGTTGAATACAAGCCTAACTCTAATACTATTATGGATAGAGTAAATATTGTATCTGGTCTTTTTCTTTCATACAAAAATGATTCTAATATTGAAGTCCAGCCTGTAGAGCTTGAAGTAAATGAAATTATTACCGAGCGTAATCCTTCTTTAGATGAAGCAGTCATTGAAGAAGTTATAGTTACAAATTCGAAAGATTCTTCTGGTATGGATCTCATTACAACAAAGACAACGAAAATAGTTGATGAAGCTTTGGAGACAACCACAAGCATATCATCAACAAGTTTTTTAAACTTGCGACAGCACATTACTTTATATAATATGGTTACTGCATTTGCTGTTAGGTTTGATGTTGCTTCAATTCAAGGCTATCTTATAAATGAATATAATGTTGGGAGAAATGGTAATAGCTTAGATAAGTTTTGGGTTATATTAATTCCTAGAATACTTTGGCCAGAAAAACCAATTATGACAGATAGTGGTGGCGAACTTAACTCTCAGTATTATGGTGGAGGAACTGGGACAGAGTTAAGTGCTATTGCACCGACTTATACTGCTGAAGCATATTGGAATTATGGAGTTATTGGCGTTCTTTTAATATCGATCTATCTTGGAGTAATAATAGGCTGGTTTACAAATTTAGCATATAGATTTTTAAATAATAATGAGCCGGTTTATTTATTAATTGCTTTTCCAGCAATATTAACTTTTGCACATCTCGAGTCATGGATCGTTTCTACTTTTATTGGTGGCTTTGGTATATTGGTAGTAATATTTTTAATTTTTAAATTACTTTTGTTAGCTGCTAATAAAGTTAAAAGTTGAATTTATATACAAGGACTTCATTGTGACAGGAAAAATTATAAATAGAAAAAAAATTCTAGTTACTGGTGGTGCTGGTTTTCTTGGTTCTCACTTATGTGAGCGACTTTTAAATTCTGGAAATGAAATTGCTTGTCTTGATAATTTTTATACTGGTTCTAAAGAAAACATTGCACATTTAGTTCAAAATCCTAATTTTAAATTAATAGAACACGATGTTATATTTCCATTTTATGAGAATGTAGATGAGATTTACAATTTAGCATGTCCAGCATCTCCAATTCATTATCAAAAAGATCCAATAAAAACTTTAAAAACTAGCATTATTGGTGCTATTAATGTTTTAGAGCTTGCAAAAAAAACTAATGCAAAGGTTTTTCAGGCCTCTACAAGCGAAGTATATGGTGATCCAGAAATTCATCCACAACTCGAGAGTTATTGGGGTAATGTTAACCCAATAGGAATTCGATCTTGTTATGATGAGGGCAAGAGAGGTGCTGAAACATTATTTTTTGATTTTTTTAGACATGAAAATGTCAAGATCAAGGTAGCAAGACTTTTTAACACATATGGACCTCGAATGGACCCAAATGATGGAAGGGTCGTTTCTAATTTTATTATCCAGGCTCTACAAAATAATCCCATTACAATTTATGGAGATGGTTCTCAAACTAGGTCTTTTTGCTATGTTGATGATTTAATTGATGTAATGATAAAAATTATGGATACAGAAGATGCCTTTACTGGACCGATAAATATTGGAAATCCTATTGAATTTACAATCTCTGAGCTTGCCAATAGTGTTATAAAAATTATAAATTCTTCTTCTGTGATTGAATACTTAGATTTGCCTCTTGATGATCCACAAAGGCGAAAACCAGATATTTCTATAGCTAATAAATTATTAGATTGGGAGCCAAAAGTTAAGTTGGAGGCGGGCCTTGTAAAAACAATAAAGTATTTTGAAAGCTAACGTGAAAATTAAAGGGAAGAGAATTCTTTATTTATGTGGAGAGCTGTCATTAATTGGAGGTATTGAAAAATATAATACTGATTTTATTGCGGCTATTAATCTTACTGGCGCAAGAGTAAAGGTTGTTGAGAGAAAGACTGGTGGAATTGCTAGTAAAGTGAGTTTTATTATTCGCGCACTTTTTTCGATGCTAACTTTTTTACCAAATCACATCATATGTGCACATCTTCATTTCAGTCCAATTGCATTTGCTGCTTTCAAGTTTTTTAAAGTTAATTTTTCACTGGCGCTTTATGGTATCGAGGCTATTACAATTAATAACTCAATTTATCGCTTAGCAGTTAACAATGCTAAGAAAATCATTGTGATTTCTGAATATACAAAATATCTAGTTAATTCTCAATTTAAACTCTCAGATGATAAATTTTTTATGTTGATAAGCTCAGTAGATAGTAAGAGTAATATGTTTTTAGAGAATCCTTTAGACTTAAAGAAAAAATATGGCTTTAAAGATGATCTCATTATTCTAACCATTTCTAGGCAATCATCAATAGAAGAAAAAGGACAGCATAGAGTAATAAAAGCATATCTTGAAGTTCTAAAAAAATTTCCAAATTCTAAGTATATTATGGCTGGCCCAGGAAGTGACATAAGAGTTAAAGAGATTTTAAATGATAATCCGACAATTCAAAATAATGTCTTAAATTTGGGGTTAATTAACGATACTGAGAAAAATGAATTATATAATTTATGTGATGTGTTTGTTTTGCCATCAAAGAATGAAGGTTTTGGAATAGTTTTTATTGAAGCCTTAGTTTGTGGTGCAAAAGTTATTGCGTCAAATGGTTTTGGTTGTTTTGATGGCTTGTTGAATGGAAGGCTTGGAGTAGTTGTAAATCCTGACGATAGTAAAGAGCTTGAAGATGCAATTTCAAATACACTTCAAAATGCACCTATGTGGACTATTGAAGACAGAAGGAGGATACGTGAGCAAACTCTCGAAGTTTATGGTTATGAATCATGGTGTGAAAAAGTTGAAAATTTCATAGTTCAAATTGGTAAACATTAATGCGACTTAGTATATTTATGTCCCACCCCATTCAGTACCAAGTTAGTTTATTAAAAAAGCTCGCTAATATTGATGGAATAAATCTTAATGTTTATTTTTATTGGGATTTTGGATGTAAGGATAGCTATGATCCTGAATTTAATAATATAGTAAAGTGGGATTTACCTCTTTTGGATGGCTATAAATATTCATTTCTTAGAAATTTTTCATTAAAAAAAGGTACTCATTTTTTTGGATGTATTAATTTTGGAGTAATAATTCCAATCTTATTCAAAAAGCAAGATGTTGTTATGATTTTTGGCTGGGCTCTTTTCTCTAATTGGCTAGTTGTAATAGCTGCTCTAATTAGCAGAACACCAATACTACTTTTTGCTGAATCTCCATTTTCACATGAAGTTTTGAAAAAAAGTTTTTTGAATAAAATTCGTCGTAAAGTATTAAAAGGCTTATTTTCTTTAATTAATGGCTTTCTATATATTGGGAAAGAAAATAAAATGTTTTATAAGAGTTATGGTATAGCTGAAGAAAAGCTTTTCTTTGTACCATATGCCGTTGACAATGAAAGACATTTTAAATCTCAAAAACTCATTCATTCATTGGGCGTTAATAGGGATATTGCTATTGAAAAGGATAAGGACTCTATTGTTGTTCTTTTTGTGGGTAAGTTAATTGAAAAGAAAAGACCACTAGATCTTTTAAAATCTTTTAAAAAACTTCAAGAGCAACATACTACAAAAAAAATTTTATTGTGGTTTGTTGGAAATGGTACTCAACTAAAAGAGTTGGAAAAATATGTTTTAAATCACCAAATGATAAATGTAAAGTTTTGGGGTTTTCAAAATCAAACACAATTACCTCATTTGTATGCGTTGGGGGATATCTTTGTATTGCCATCAGGATATGGAGAAACATGGGGTTTAGTTGTAAACGAAGCCATGTGTTATGGTAAGCCAATAATAGTGTCTGACCTTGTTGGATGTGGAGCAGATTTGGTAACCTTAAATAATGGCTTCATAGTGCCATATGGAGATACAAATAAGATGGCCGATGCTTTGAAGGCCCTTGTTGAAAATGAAAAGATGCGGAATGATTTTGGTAAAGAATCTAGAGTAATAATTAATAAATACAGTCAAGAGATAGCTGCGACTCAAATTGCTAAAGCTTCTTTGCGTTTGTTTAAATAATATGACAAATATTGAACAACTTAAAATATTATTTATTGGTGACTTGAATGAGGGAACGAGGTCATTGATGCGCGCACAAATTCTTCAAAAGGTTGCGGCCTCGGTTAAATGCATTAGTAACACTCCAGTTCCTTTTATTGCTGGAGTTGATAAGCCAACTACTTATACAAGAATTCTTAATAAACTTAGAATTCCTAGAGACGAGATAGGGATCAATAAAGCTATATTAAAAATAGCTGAAAGTGGGGGTAATTTTGATGTTATCTGGATTGAAAAATCTACTATGCTGAAGCCATCAACATTAATTTGCCTTAAGAAGGAATATATAAAAACCAAAATAATATCATTGTCTGAAGATGATATGTATGCTTTTCATAATAGAAGTCGTTATTATGAGAGGAGTTTGAAATTTTATGATTTGGTTTTTACTACTAAACTTTACAATTTGAATGAACTGCTAATGCTTGGAGCTAAAAAAACTCAGCTTTTTCTTGACTCCTATCATTCAGAGTTACATAGGCCATTGAATAATTATATTAAAATTAAAGATAAAGATATAAATGTAAGTTTCATTGGGACGTATGAAAAAGAGCGTGCAGATATTATTATGTGGCTAGGCTCTAAAAATATTAAAGTAACAGTTTATGGAAATGGTTGGGCATCACTGACTGGAAAGGATAAAAATATTACTATTATGAATAAAGCTATACTAGCTGAAAAGTATGTAGAAATTATTAACAGAACAAAAATTAATTTAGGTTTTTTGCGTAAAATTAACAGAGATGAAGTAACAAGTAGGTCAATGGAAATTACAGGTTGTAAAAGTTTTCTTCTGGCGGAAAGAACAGCAAGGCATGTCTCATTGTTTAAAGAGGGGGTTGAGGCCGAGTTTTTTTCTAATAAAGAAGAGCTTTTGAGTAAAATTATGAAATACCTCGGTAATGAGCCAGCTCTAAAAAAGATTTCATTAAAAGGCAGAGAGAGGTGTATTGAGAGTGGATATGATATGGAAAATCAAGTTACAGATATTTTAAAATTTATACAATAAAACTTTTGCTTATTTTAATTGTTTTAATTTACCCATTTTTAATTAAAGATATTGAGGATTAGAAAATTTATGTTTAAAGAAATTAATTGTTGTCGTGTTTGTTATTCTACCAATATTGATCCTATACTTAGCTTAGGTGATCTAGCAGTTTCTGATTTTATGGACAATCCTTCTTGTGAAGGCTTAGTTGCCCCCTTAGAGCTTGTTTTGTGTAATAAAGCTGAGGGTGGCTGTGGCTTGTTACAGTTAAAGCATACTGTTTCTGATGAAGCTATGTTTAGAAATTATTGGTATTTATCAGGAATAAATCAAGCCATGACAGATGAACTTTCCGACATTACTAGAAGTGTTTGTGAAGTTGCCAGCATAGATGCAAAGGATTATGTTGTAGATATTGGATCAAACGATGGCACTCTATTAAGAAGTTACCAAATCGAAGGCTTAAATACGGTAGGTTTTGAGCCAGCTAGGAATCTTGAAAAATATGGCTCTCAAGGAACAAGTAAAATTATTGTTGACTTTTTTAGCTACGATTCTTGGGTAGATACTTTTGGTGATAAAAAGGCAAAGATCATTACTGCAATAGGTATGTTTTATGACCTTGATGATCCAAACTCATTTGTAAGTGATATTTATAAATGCCTTGATGATGATGGACTTTTTGTAATTCAGATGATGTATGTTCCTTTTTTCCTTGAGAGAAATGCTTTTGATGGTATTTGTCATGAACATTTGGAATATTATACTATGAGCTCATTAAGTCACTTACTTAGTCTACATAATTTGGAGATTGTAGATGTGACAATTAGAGAAGAGATTAACGAGGGCAGCGTTAGGTTTTATATTAAAAAGAAATCTTTAGGAAGCAATCTTAACATACCTAAAAATGCTCAAAAGAATTTGAATCAGCTTTATGAACTTGAAAATAAACTTAAACTTGATCATATTAAAACTTACGATGAGCTTGTTATTAGGATTTTAGATGCTAAGAAAAAAACTTTAGATTTTCTCAAACAAGAAGTTGCAAAAGGTAAGGTTATTCATGGGTATGCAGCCTCTACAAAGGGAAATACTACCCTGCAATTTTATGGAATAACATCTGATCTTATTAGTGTAATTGCAGACCGTAACCCTAATAAATTTGGCCTATATACTTCTGGAACTGGTCTTAGAGTTATTTCTGAAGAAGAGTCAAGGAGAATGAATCCAGATTATTATTTTATTCTAGCTTGGCATTTTCTTCCAGGATTTATAAAGCGAGAAAAACTTTTTCTGGAGTCTGGCGGCAAGTTTATTATTTCAATGCCTTACTTTCAAATCATTGGTAATGATTCATAAATTCATAAGTATTTAGTTGTAGTGGATAGTTTTAAAAAATTGTATAATAAAGTTTTGATTATCTGGAGGCTATTTTGAAGGTAGTTATATTAGCAGGTGGGCTTGGGTCACGTATCAGTGAAGAAACAGATTTTGTGCCAAAACCAATGATTAATATTGGTAATCGACCTATACTTTGGCATATTATGAAATTATATTCAGCCCATGGAATCAATGATTTTATAATCTGTTGTGGCTATAAGGGTTACTTGATTAAAGAATATTTTTCTAATTATTTTCTACATATGTCTGATGTTACTTTTGATATGAAAAAAAATCAGATGCATGTTCACAATGAGCGAGCCGAACCTTGGACAGTTACATTGATTGATACTGGTGAAAATACTATGACTGGGGGAAGGATAAAAAGAATAGAAGAGTATGTAAAAGATGAAGAAGCTTTCTGTTTGACTTATGGCGATGGAGTTGGTGATATAAATATTTCTGAATTAATTGCATTTCATAAAAAAAATAAAACTCTGGCGACACTTACTGCAGTAGCTCAACCAGGGCGTTTTGGAGCTATAAAAATATCAAATGATAAAGTTCAAGTATTCAAAGAAAAGCCAAAAGGCGATGATTCAAGAATTAATGGGGGTTTTTTTGTTCTCTCACCAAAAGTAATTGATCTAATTGAGGATGATTCAACCTTTTGGGAGCATGAACCTATGGAAACTTTGGCAAAAAAATCTGAGATGTCTGCTTATAAGCACGATGGCTTTTGGCATCCGATGGATACTTTGAGAGATAAAAATTACCTTGAAGATCTTTGGTCAAAGGGAAATGCTCCTTGGCTTATTTGGAAGTGAAAGCATCCTTTTGGAAAAATAAAAAAGTACTTATTACAGGCCACACTGGTTTCAAAGGAAGTTGGTTATCTATTTGGTTGAAACATCTTGGAGCTGAAGTAATTGGTGTATCGCTTGACCCTCCATCTAAGCCCAGCTTATATATAAAAGCAAATATTTCAGATGGAATGGTGAGTCTTAGGCAAGATATTCGTGACCTTCAAGCTGTAAAAAAAATTTTCCAAAAATATAAGCCTGAGATTGTTTTTCATCTGGCTGCTCAAGCGCTTGTTAAATACTCCTATGTTAGTCCAGTTGAAACATATGAAACTAATTTTATGGGTACGCTGAATATTTTAGAAGGAATTCGCTGTATTAATACCGTCAGAGCAGCAGTTATGATTACATCAGATAAATGCTATGAAAATACTGAGAGTGAAAGAGGCTATAGTGAAAATGACCCTATGGGTGGTTATGACCCATATAGCTGCAGTAAAGGCGCAGCTGAATTATTAATTTCTTCGTATAGAAATAGTTTTTTTTCAGTCGTGAATTTTGATGAACATAATACTGCTATTTCCTCTGTTCGAGCAGGAAATGTAATCGGTGGTGGTGATTGGGCTGAAGATAGGCTTATTCCTGATTTGATAAGGTCTTTTCAAAGTAATAATCAAGTTGAGATAAGAAATCCAAATGCAATTAGGCCTTGGCAGCATGTAATAGAGCCATTGTCTGGTTATATTCAATTAGCCGAACTTCTCACTAAGGATGGTGCTAAATATGCCGAGGCTTGGAACTTTGGACCAGTGGAGGAAGATGCTCGCCCTGTTGAGTGGATTGTAGACAAATTATCTTATTTATGGGGAAGTGAACTAGGCTGGAATAAGGATGACAGTCCCCAACCTCATGAGGCACATTACCTGAAATTAGACTGCAATAAAGCCTTTGAAAGATTAAATTGGAAGCCAAAGTGGAGTTTAGAAGAGGCATTATTAAAAATAGTTGAGTGGCATAAAGAAGAGCAATCAAAGACTATAAGCTGTAAGGAGTTATGCTTAAGTCAAATTAATAATTATATTAAGGATATTAATAAATGAATAATGATTTGAGTGATTTAGAACAAATTTCCTATGCAAAAACTGTTTATGGGGAGGAAGAAATAAATGCTGTAGTTAAGTGTTTGTCTGAATCAACCCAATTTGGTAATTACTCTAGGCAGTTTGAGAGAAAGATTGCTGATCTATTTAATAAGAAGCATTGTCTATATGTAAACTCGGGATCATCTGCACTCTTTATTGGAGTAGAGGCATTTAGCTTTCCCGTAGGTGGTGAGGTTATAACTCCTGCACTAACTTTCTCTACATCAATAGGATGTTTGGTTAAAAATAATTTAATACCTGTTTTCGTTGATGTTGAGCCATTAACCTACTGTATTGATGTTAGTCAAATCGAAGCGCAAATTACTGA
>Ga0209482_1000517_pt1 | contig 32888 bp, 31 predicted proteins | sample CoawatmetaG10DNA_FD_187512 | JGI IMG/M metagenome (GOLD analysis project Ga0209482, IMG submission 187512) | Marine microbial communities from the West Antarctic Peninsula - Coastal water metaG104-DNA (SPAdes) (version 2) | ecosystem: Environmental > Aquatic > Marine > Coastal ...
TTTAGAATCTGTAGAAACATACACATTATCAATTAATTTAGCATTAACTGCTGCTTCTAAGACCCATGCAAATAGTGGCTTTCCAGCAATTAATTTTATATTTTTTTGAGGAATACTTTTAGAGCCCCCTCTAAGTGGAATAAGTGCCACAATACTCATTTATTTGCGTCCATATTTATCTTTGAAGCGCTCAATATCGTCTTCACCTAAATAATCACCTGTTTGTACCTCTATTATTTCTAGTGGTATTTGAGTAGGGTTTTCTAGAGCATGTATCTCTCCAATTTCAATATAGACTGATTTATTCTTATCGACTAGGAAAGTCTCATCTCCTTTAGTAACTTTTGCTTGGCCTGAAACAACTATCCAGTGTTCTGCACGATGTCGATGCTTTTGCAATGAGAGTGAAGCTCCAGGTTTCACTGTAATAAGCTTAACCTTGAATTCTGCACCCTCTTCAATAGAGTCAAAGTGACCCCAAGGCCTATAAACTACTCGATGATTTTGTCTCTCTAGGCGCTTACTTTCCTTAAGTTTCTTAACAATCTTCTTTATATTTAAATCTTGATTTTTTCCTGCTACCAAAACAGCATCTTTCGTTTCTATGACAACAATATCATCTATTCCAGCGGTTGCAATAAGGCGATTTTTCCCAAGTAAAAGGCAATTATTAGTCTCAAACTGAATAACATCTCCGTCTATGGTATTGTTATTTTCGTCTTTTTCCTTAATATCCCATAATGAAGACCAACTTCCAATATCACTCCAACCAGCATCTAGCGGAATAACTACCGCATTGTCTGTTTTTTCCATTACGGCATAATCTATGGATATAGATTCACAGTTCGATGGGAAAGGATCAAGACGTAAGAAATCTAAATCTTTTTCTCCTTTATTTAGCGCATCCTTACAAGCAGCTAGTGTAGTTGGATGATATTGCCCTAATTCTTTTAAGTATTGTTTAGCCTTGAATAGAAACATACCACTATTCCATAAGTAGTCACCCGATTGCAATAGATATTTTGCAGTTTCTTGGTTTGGCTTTTCGAGGAATTTTTCTACTTTGAAGCCATTCTGTATCCTTTCACCTTTTTTAATATAACCATAGCTAGTTTTTGGTTGATCAGGCACAATACCAAAAGTGACTAGCTTGTCATCCAAAGCAAAATTTTCCGCCATCTCTACTGCTATTTGGAATGCTGACTGATTAGCAATAACATGGTCAGCTGAAAGAACTAGTAAAATTGGATCTTTATCTTGCTTAAGGGCCTTAAGCGCTGCAACAGCAATTGCTGGTGCAGTATTACAGCCTTTTGATTCAAGGATAATTGTGCTATCTGTTTCTCCTACCTCCTGCAACTGCTCTGCTGCGAGAAAACGGTGTTCTGTATTACAAACCACAATTGCTGGTGATCGATTAAGGCCATTTAAACGCAATAGTGTCTCCTGCAGCATTGAATTCTCCCCCAAAAGAGTCAAAAATTGCTTAGGATATTTTTGGCGTGATAGTGGCCAAAGACGCGTCCCTGATCCACCGGCCATGATTACTGGAATTAACATATAGTTTCATTTAATTGTATAAATTTAGGGTTCATAAAATTACAAGTCATTCTTCTTTATTATGTCTTCGTAATTTACAATTCGCTTTATAGCTCCGTTACTCAACTCTACAATATATGAACAGTTCTTGAGGGTAGTTATCCGGTGAGCAATAATAAATAAAGTAAGGTCCTCATTAAGCTCTTCAATAGCTTGCATAACTGACTGTTCTGTTTCATCATCTAGTGAACTAGTTGCTTCATCAAAAATAAGTACACTAGCTCTCTTATATAATGCTCTTGCAATACCTATTCGCTGTCGCTGTCCACCACTCAGACGAACTCCTCGCTCGCCAACAGAAGTATTATAGGCATCTGGAGTACTTTCAATAAACTCAGAAATTCGTGCTTGCTGTGCAGCTTTTTTTACTCTAACAACGTCAATTTTATCTGAAGGAACTCCTAAAGCAATATTTTCTGCAATACTTTTATCAGCCAAAAAAATACTTTGAGGAACATGTGCAACTGTTCTCTGCCATGCACGCTGGATACCTGAGTTAATAGGTTGATCATCAATTAAAATTTGACCTTTAGTCGGCTCAAGCATTCCCATCAAAAGATCCAATGTCGTACTTTTTCCACTACCAGTAGCGCCAATAATACCAACCCTTGCGCCCTTAAAAACTTCCAAAATAATTCCATCAAGAACTTTAGGAGTGTCATCACTATAACGAAAACTTACATTATCAAAATATATAGAATGATTAAAATTTAATGGTTCTTGTTCTGGCAAATTAACATATGCTGGTAATTCTTGATCTAATAAATCTAGTACGTTTAAGATTGAAGCCTTACCTCCAACGATTGATGACCAGCCACCATAAAATTGCTGCATTAATGGGAGAGAGCGCTGAGCGCCAAGTGCGAGCATACCCAAAATAGGTAAAGCTATAAGCGCATTATCTGATTGATAATTAATTACTAAAACTAAAACTGCTACAAGAATCATGCCTAACGCTTCCATAAAATAACGTGGAGCTTGATTCATAAATACATTTTCAGTATCTGCTTTAGTCATCGAAGTTACAGCATGTCGATATTCTTCACAATACACTGATTGCGTCCCATCCAAAAGAACATCTCTAATACCTCCAAGACCTTCTTGAACCATCTTAATTAAATGAACTTCTTTCCGTGCCTGAAGCTCTCCATTATTCAAAAGTCTATATCGAGTAAATAAAGCAATAAATATATAAGCTGATCCAAAAATAAGTAATGCAGATGAAGCCACAATTGGGTTGAAATAAAAAATTGTTGAAAGAATTGCAATAAAAAGTGTCCCTGAAGTAATAAGATTGACAATTGTTGAAATAGCTCCAGTTGCAGTAGCAATTTTTAGAGTCATTCCACTTAAAACCTCACTGCTGCTTCTTCTTATATGAATATGATATGGCTGATAGAGTGTTCGACGAAAAATCTCTACTCCTAAATCAGCACCAGTTGCTCTACTAGTATAGATACTAACCCATACTAATAGCATGCGAAGTCCTGCAGATAATACTGCGGCTAAAAGAAATGCTACAGTAAGAGGCATTACTAAATCTTCTGCTTTTTCAATACCTAATAATTTGATAAAATGTGCAATAAATGGATATTCAAATACAATTTCTGGTTGAGTTATAATCCCAATAAAGGGTATTACAGCGCCTAGACTTATGATTTCAGCAAACGAACATATAATAGTTAAGACAAATAATAATAGAAACTGCCTTCTACGAATTGAACTAATATGTCGCCATAAACGATTAGAAATGCTATAAAGTGATACTCGATTAATCATTATTATATTCAAGAAGATATAAATTATCTTTTAAAAAAGCTGTCCCAAACCTTGATAATATCTTTCCATTTAATTTACTCTTACTGTAAATAGACTCAACTGAAGATCTTGCCTGAGAGTCATACCAATTATCATGCCATTTGCCATTTACTCTTAACATCATTTCGGTAACAACATCTTTAATCTCCTCTGGCGAATTTTCTATCAACTCTATACAATTTTCTTTATGTATATCTGAAGAATCATATCTTCCAACCCCAGAATCTATAATTGATTTTAATGACAAATATTGGCCAGTATTAGTATCTTTAACTTTTCTAAATATTGCAAGTGAATTTGGCAAAAAACTATAAAAATGTTCAACACTTGGAATATTGACTTGAACCACTGGCCTTCTAAATAACCTAGGTATAGCATCATACCCTGTAGATGTAGTTATACAAAACTCACATTTTGCTCCTAGATAGATATCCAAAAAATCACTCCGCATAGCATTAACGGCATAATCAATTATCATAGGATTATTAGATTTAATTTCAGTATTTACTTTTGTACCCATTCTAATTACATAATATCCATTACTAGCGAGCTCTTCTGCAGCAAGTTCATATGTTTTAATTTCCGAATCTCTAAAATCATGGTAAGTCCAATCGACACCGGTAAAATTTTTCTTTTTTTGCTCTTTAAGGTATGCAGAATCTCTAACAATAAGGCATACAAATTTTGATTGATTTTTAACCCCTAGCTTTTCAAGTTCACTTCTTCCTCTAATTTCTTCCTCAGTCGTTAGCTTAAAATTACTTGATGAACATAAATTATTTGTAAGATTGAGAATGTCTCTATCATTACACGCTGTTTCAGGGATGATATGCTTGCTCCCACCTGGCAACCAATTATTTAGAATATGCACCGGCTGAACCAACCACCTTGGGTAAATATTTATTACTCTCCTCAACATTAGCCTAAGCTGTAAATTACATGGTTTTGTTCGGTCAAACCATATATCGAAAGTTCTAGAAGAGCTGAAATTTATACCACTCTTCTTTTCACACAAATACATATCTGTATTGCCAGCGTAATGACCAATACGCCAGCTTATAAGTCGTTCTAGCCTAATAACCAAAAATGGGCTAGCCAATCGTATTATCAATAATAAAAAAATAGAGATCGGCAAAAAAATAACAAACCAAGTTATTTCAAAAATCATAATATTTAAGAGTCTAATTTTCCTAATAAACTCCACCAACCCTTTATTCTTAATTGAGGAAATATGGTTAGATATTCTATTCATTTTTGTTGATAAATATAGTATTAAAATATTGAATAAAAATTAATAACAAGAATTTTTAACATTTAAGGTTTTTTTTGGAAAGTTATTTTTTAAATATATTTAACTAATAATTATGGTTTTCTTAAATTTAGTATTAATTGAGATGCACTTCAAAAACAATATTATTGATAATTTTAATATAAGATATTCACTGAATTTATCTCATGGTATTTTAAGTTTTAATCTAAAAAGTTATTTTAGATAAACAACAACTCTTAATTTATTTACTAGTCTCCCTTACCTGCAATTTCAGAAAATAAATGCATCTTTCCATCCAGAAAATTATCTGGATGATATTTTTCATGCTCAGGGTCTGGACCACTATTTATAGTAATAACTGGCCAATTCATCTCCGTACTATACTTTCTATTAAACTCTAACCATTTGACGCCAACTGGGTCAGTGTCTGGCAATATTGCCTCAACTGGACACTCTGGAACACAAACATCACAATCAATACATTCTTCTGGGTTAATAACTAGTGTGTTTTCACCTTCATAAAAACAATCTACTGGGCACACTTCAACACAATCTAAGTGCTTACATTTGATACAACCATCGGTTACTACATATGCCATATTTTTTATTAATCGAAGTAAATAGTTTGATTCAATTTAAAAGTCAAAAAGATTATTGTAGAAATCTAAAATAACAATATATTTCCAAGGCAAGCATACAGGATTAGGAAAACATAATTGTTATGACTAAATTTAAAATAAACCATAACAAATAATTATCAGTAGAATGAGTTTAGAAAAGAATAAAGAATACAATCATCTTTTAAGATTAGGCTTTGAACCCCCTATTAACTTCCATCATATTGTGCCGTTGATAAAGCTTTCCTATTCTTTTCATATTCAAATCCTCATTTCCAATAATTAATTTTATTTTATCAACATCAGTATTTTCATATTTAAATACATACTCTTTTTTATCATTAGAAATCAAAGTTGGATCAAGTTTGTAATTGTTTTCCTGTGCTTTCATGAAATCAAACGAAAAGAAACCTTTTTTTACTCCATATAAATTATTAACATCAAACTTTTTTAATTTACTAAAATTTATGGATTCTGAGATATACGAAAGATTAAGTTCAGATAGTTGATTATGTCTCTTTAATATATTAATAGAAGCCTCTAAGAGTGAATCATGAATCACATCATTGAAGGAAACAAATGCATTAGCTCTATTAAAAAGCAATTCATTAACACCATATTCACTAGATAAATACTTTTCTAAAGCATCATCTTTAGCAAGAAAAAGCATTAATTCTTCTTCAGAATCAAAAACATTGTCTGTCATCGCCTCTGTAAAGTCACTAATAAGTTTTGAAAACTTAGTACTCTTGGGAATAATTTCATCCCTAATCTCAATCATAAGATCAATAAGGGAAATATTTTTCATTCTTAAAAATGTCATTAACTCAATAAATGGGTCATGGTCAACATAAATTTTAACTAATAAGTGCAAAATTCTTGCCTTCTCATAATCCTCTGGTGGGAATGTGTTATTTTCTAAAATAACTTCTTCAATTTCAAAAACAGCTCTTTTCTTTTCCCCAAAAAAATACTCCCCAAAGCATCCAGTCAATACTCTGAATTTTGGATTTAAGCCATATAGCTCTCTTTGAGATTTTTCTGCCATATTCGAGCCTTTAAGAAGAGTGAGCTGATGAACATCTATGTTGTTAGTTAAAAGTTTATCCGTGACATCTCTAAGAGACGTAGTAAATTTTTCTAATGTATCATTAGGCAGTGCTAATATAAGTTCTGTAAAAAACTCCAATTTTTCACTATCATCTTTCCTAAAGTAATCTGTCATACCCTGAAGATTTTCTACTGATATATTTTTTCTTTTTATGTCTTTTAGAACTCCATCGTCAGTTGACTGAAACGAATAACCTAATTTAAAAACTCCAGGTTTAACTGAGTTAATAATTTCATTAGATTCAATCAATCTTGCTGGTTGTGCTTTTCCTGTTGATGTTTCAAACCTATCAGGCCAATCATATTTTTTAATAAGTTTAGCTATTGAATGAGCAGTATCGATATCTTCTTTATACATTCCAAAATTCAAATCAGATAGCCATAATGCTCTTTTGGCGGCTATTTTTGCTGTATATTCAAAATCTAGCTCGACTTTTTTGGTAGATCGCCTTCCTAGTTTACTTCTATGAGAGTCACCATCATTACAAAAGGTGCAACTATATGGACATCCCCTAACTGTCTCGATTAGTGGAACAAAATCAGTTTTGAGAAGATGATCAAATAGCCCCTCAGTATATGGAGATGGCATGCTATCAATATCATCCACTCTAGCATCACGTCCTTCAATATACTCATTATTAAGATCAAGATAACAAAGGTTGTCACTAATCAATTTTGTAGCTTTTAACTTAGTCACGTTGAGATTAAATTCTAATAGTTTTGATACTAACTCTGTAGCTGCAATTTCCCCATCCCACTTAATATAAAAATCTATTTCTGGATATCTCAATAAGTATTCTTTTCGTTCATCTTTATCTAAGGGAAAATTTGGCCCTCCTAAAATAATAACTGTTGAAGGGTCTTTATTTTTAAGATATTTAGCATACTCAAGAGTCAAAAGCTCATTCCAAGAATAATTACTAAAACATACTATTTGGGGATGTTCTTTATTAACAGAATCATTAAGTACATTAGGGAGTTTAAATATCTCTAATTTAACATTTTTTATAACTTTTTTTATATTTGCGGCAATTAGTCCAACACCAAGGGGCATAGTATCAGCATTGATCCCTTGCCCAGTGTGCGTCAAATCTGCAAAATAAATCGTTATATTGTTATCATTTTTCATTTAATATGTCCTACACTTATTTAAGTTTTATAGAAATTTTTATTATTGTTTGTATTATAAGCCATAATAATTAATTCATACAATGGCTTTACTAATAGTTTAATTAAGCCAATTTTGATTATTTTTTACAAAAGACATGGAAATCTTTGCTTGAGGATGGATGAAGCCATTTAAGTCTGAGAATTTCTTTTGATTAAGAGCAAGATTCCAAAAAGTATTTTGAAGCACAGCGCCTTCCTTACTATCAATATAGTCCAACTCTAATGTTTCAACTTTCTCCAATACAGCAGCTGTTATCTCTTTAGAGTTTAGGTCAACTATTTTGATACCAAAATACTCATACCTTTCTGAATAAAAAAAATCATTCTCGCAGTACTCTTTAAATGTCAGCAATAAATTAGATTTTTCCCAATAAAGCTTTTTAGGTGCATGCATAACATTTGAATATGACTCAATATGTGTTAATGGAAGAGAATTAAGATGCAGTATTGGTCTTCGATATACACTACTTACAGCATCACAACCGCTCCCAGTAGTAATGCATAATTCACAGTTTGCAAACAGCCAAACATCAATTAGATCGTTATAATTATCAAATGCAAAGTCAATAATTCGACTATGTGAAGCTTTAATTGGTTTTTCCATGGTCTTACCCATACGAATTACCCAATAACCTTTTTTTGCAAGTAGTTCCATTGCTGGAATATAAGTATTAATATCAGAATTTCGATAATCATGATAACTCCAATTATTCGTTGACAAATATTCATTATCTCTAACATGCACACAGATTATTTTATCTCCTTCTTTCCAGCCTTTATCTTTAAGCCATTTTTTTACAAAAACTGTCTCTTTAACGCTAAATTTACACTCAAAGTCAGAGTGGTAAATTAATCCTTTTAAATCCCTGCTTATGTATTTTTGGTGAACACCAGGCTGAAGAAAATGCTTCTTTCCTCCAGGTATAATTGAATTTGCAAAAACTAAAAACCTTACCCAAAAATACACATTTAACTCCCTTTTAACCATTTTGGCCCATTGTTTATTAGCTATATTAGGCAGGAAGTAAAATAAATATAATCCTTTAGTTTTTTTATCAATGGTCATAGCAGTCATAGCAGTATCATATACAAAATGCCCAATTCTTCCTCCATAAAAATATCCTAAATGAATATGGTAAATAGGCTGAATTAATCGCATTAACAAAACAAGAGGAATAGAAAGGGGCAATACTAAAAAATCAGTAATAATCAAAGTGAGTCTATAAGGGATTTTTTTTAGTTTAGAAAAAAAAACACTACGCCCACCAATATTAATATGAATGACTGTTGACTCTATTTTATTATACAAATTTTTAAATAGTCTCATTGAAGTTGACTCAAGCTTAAGTTATAGTAAATCACTCTTTAATTGCACTTACATACATCAACTCTCTTCCAAATATTTTCTTAAATTCATGCATATTTGAAATACTATCTTCTGAAATATCGTTACTTTTAATTAAAGTAACAACCTCTCCCAATGGTTTTGCCCAGGATGGGTAAATTTTAATAAGCTTATCAAAAACATCTAAAATTAAATTAATAATCTCATTATCAATTTCTGTATTACCTTTACTTTCCCTTTCTCCAGCTATATTGGTCAAAGCAAAAGCACTTTTTTCCATTTCAAAGTTTGCATCTTTATCATGGGCTTCTAGGACTAAGTTATGATCAAAGAAATTATGTATATTTCTATAGTAAGCTTCCAGGAAAACCTCATTGAACCTTCTATTGCTTCCATAAAGTGATTTATACCATCGCCAATCCATAGTAATTTTAGGGTAACTACAATAAATATTAAAATTATCACCAACATCGTCAATAAACATTGAAGGAGTTGAAGATAAAGTATAAAAGCCAAGATTTAATAAAGAATCTTGACACCAGTCTTCGGAATGTCTTGACATGTCTTTCATTGTTTCAAGATGACTAGAATATCCCTTCATTAGTTTAGCTGTATTAACTTTTAGTGAGTCGTCATAATTAACAATGCTCCAAGACAATATCCTTCTAATTGTATTTGCAAGATATCCTATTGGAGAGCCTAATGTTGTAACTAATATCCCTTTTTGTTTTACTAAACTTCCAAGTTTTTTCATTAACTGTCTTTCATTTTCATTTACACCAAGCCAACCCTCACTAATCACAATATCATATTTTTCAAATGCCTCAAAATCTTCTAGTTTCTTTTTTATGATATTTGGCTGGACTAAATTTATTTTTTTTGAGTTTTCAGAATATAATTTTTCGATTTCACTCCATGCACTTTTATTAGGCTCAAGCAGGTCATAAATTTTAGGGCTGCATGATGCAACATATAGACTATTATGTCCAGAACCTGGGCCCACTTCCAGAATCTTCTTACCCTTTATCATTAACTCAGGTAAACCAATACTAGTATATAAAGACTCTCTTCGATCAATATGTTGACTTAAATTCTCAATATCTTGCTTAACAGGAGAAATTTCATTTTTTAAATAATATTCGAGATGGTCAAATTTATTCATTATTCTTAATATAAAATTTAGATATTGCATTAGACACATAGTTTATTTGAGCTTTTGTAACTGTGTCATTTACTGGCAAGGATAATATTTTTCTAACAATTCTTCGAGCATTTTTCATGCTATCTTTTGGACAATTTTTGTAAGGCTTCTGATCGCACATCAATATCGGATGTTGAATTTTTGTTTCTATTTTCATATAGCTTAAAAACTCTATTAATTCATCACGTTTATCTACTTGAACTGTATAGGAATAATAGGAGTATTTTGCATCTTTTCCTTCAGGTAAAGGAATAACTTCTTTAGGTAATAATTTATTATAAAGTGAAGCATTATTTCGTATTTTATTTATTTTTTTATCGACAACTTTCATTCTATCAAGAAGAATTCCAGCTTGTAATGAATCAATACGCCCATTCAGTCCAGGCTGAATGCATATCTCTTTATTAACTGTACCGTTGTATCTTAATGAACAAATTTGTTGATATAATTCTTCATCATCAGTGACAATTGCTCCCGCCTCTCCACATGCTGCTAAAACTTTCATTGGATTCATACTAAAACATGCAACATAGCCAAATGACCCAGCAACTTTATCTTTATAAATTGATCCAAATGCTTGTGCTGAGTCCTCTACAATAGGAATTCCATATTTTTCAGAGATAGAAATAAAAGCATCAATATCTACAATTCGACCAGTATAGTGAACAACTAATATTGCTCGGGTTTTTTTAGTTACCATTCTTTCTACAGAACTAGGATCAATATTTAAATCATCTTTAATGTCGCAAAATACTGGAGTAGCTCCAGTCATTGCAATTGCATTCGCAGTTGCTATCCATGACAGTGATGTTGTAATAACCTCATCCCCTGGACCAATATTCATAGCCTTTAACGCAATGAATAAAGCTGATGTTCCAGAATCTACTCCTGCACAGTATCTTCGCCCACAATAATTTGAAAACGCTTCCTCAAAATTGTGAACCTCCTTATTCATAATAAATTGGCCATGATCCATTACACGGTTAAAGACCTTTAATAGCATCTTACGTTCATTAGAATCTTGGACCCTTAGGTCCATGAATTTAACATTTACTGACATTATGATTGACTCATCTTAAGTATTTTTTCATGATCTTTCATATAAATCTTAATTTCCTCTAAATCCCCTTTATTGGGAGCCCAATCAGGCAATAAACTATCATTTTCTCCAAGAAAAGGCCCCTTTCTACCTTCATGGTAAACAACATAATCAGAGAGAGGGAAAATCGCATGAAAGGAACCTTTTGCAATCCTATAAATTTCATTCTTTTTAAGTACGACACAATCCAAAACAGTGCCATCATTATTGAAAGAAAAAATGCCCATTGAGCCTTCAATCATATGAAAGGTTTCTCCAACATACTCATGCCTATGGGGCGGATAATAATGGTCTTTTTTTTCTAAAATTATCATATCATGATGATCATCATCTGGAGCATTATGCATACATATACGACAATTTGCATTATCATACTTCCTTGAAAGCTCCTTCAGCTCATTAACAATATTAGCATCTATTAAAACTGGATGATTGTTGCAAAAAAATGAAAGACTTTTTGCTTTTTTATCTTGAGTTACATTAGTTCCATCTTTTAATGATATTCGATAAAAATTTAATTTACTATTACCCATTACTTTCACTCCTTTTAATTATTTCACGACAAGCATCCCTAGGTTGCTTTAGAATAAATTGAGTCTCATGAATTATTCTACTGCTATCCATTGAAACATCTTTAGGTCTTTTTTCTTTTAACTTAAAACTATCTATACTACAAGTAATAATATTTAAATCATTATTACCATATTCATCTAAAAAAATTTTGAGGAAGTCTAATCTTGACGCATTAAGAGGCCCGCCTAAATTATAAATACCTTGAGTCTTTGAGTGAGCTACATATTTAATAACTCTGCTAACATCATTGTAATGAATAGGAGAGAAATACTGATCGTAAGAACAAATCATATCATTTAAGCCAGTCTTAATTTCTTGATACCATGAAGTAAACAATGTTCCATCTCCAGCTCTAGTGCCATAAATTTTTCCAAGTCTTAGAATTGCATAATTTGTAATATATTTTTCTATGTAATTTTCAATAATAATTTTTTGTTTACCATACAGAAGAATAGGATCAGCATTAGATTCTTTATTGTTGCTACTATCTCCTCCATAAACATGTTCACTCGAGGAGAATATAACTTTTATTTGGTGATTTGCTAAACTATCAATAATTTTTTTTATAGACTCAACATTAATCTTTTCAGACGCCAAAGAGTCTTCAAGGCAGCTATCAGGGTTAGTATCTCCAAGTAAGATAACAGCAGTCTTAATCTCATTTAAATTACAGATTTGATCAACACTCATAGATAGCGCATCAAACTTTAAGCCACCTGAAATTTCAGTATTATTATAGGTATATAAAATATCTTCATTTTTCATTACATCAATTAAGTGCAAACCTACTTTACTAGAACCACCCAATATTAAAATTTTATTCCTTATCATTCTTACTATTCAAAATAAATAAATTCATAATCACCTTTGTAACCAAAATGGTTATAAAGCCAAATCCAATCTGTATCATTAAAAAACATTTCTGCAGTTAAAGCCCAACATTGAAGATTAAAAAGCTCCTGATCATTTCGATAGCTCTCTAACATTAAATAGCCATTTGAACCTACTCGTTCCATTTCTGTAAGAGCAATTTGAAGCTCAAAGAGTTTAAGATTATGGAATGTTCCAAGAGATATCACTAAATCAAACTCATTATCATCAAATGGAAGACAATCTTGAGCTTTGTATTTTGAAAGAAAAGGCTTAACCTCTTTTTTAGCATTTTTTAAACCGTGATCAGAAATATCAATTCCATTAATTTCTAAACCTGGAATTAATAATTTCATCTCATGGAGCAAAAAACCCTTACCACAGCCGATATCTAAAACTTTTGACCCTGATTTTAAATTATAGCTATGGATTAATGCTTCTGCTACAGGCTTCCATCGCCCTGGAATATAACTATAGCCACCATAACCATGCTTACGGTCACCATCCCAGTAGTCTTCTTCGTACTGCTTAGCAATTCTCATACAATTAACCTTCCCATTAATCATTCTCTCTAGATAATTACGAGAAGTTGATTGATGAACAGGAGTAACAAAATTTCTTAATTTACCCATTTTTTTCAATTTATTTAGTTTTTAATTTTTGTAGCATTACATTTTTAATTGAGTCTATTGTAATGTCCCAGTGTTGTAATAAGCTTTCTTGACTGCCATACTTATCAGCAAATTTATCAGGAATACCTACCCTCACTATCTTTAAAGTTTGCTCAGGCATTAAGTCACTACACGCTTCTAAAACTGCGCTTCCTAAACCTCCAATCCTAAAATGCTCTTCAATGGTTACTACAGCTTTAACCCCTGGGATTAGATCCTCTAATGCTGCAAAGTCTAGAGGCTTCACAGTATGCATATGAAGAACTCCACATTCTATTCCTTCCTTTAAAAGTTGCTCAGAGGCTTCCAAGGCTTTCTGTGTCATTATACCAGTAGTAATAAAAAGACCATCCTTTGGTGGACGCATTAATATTGCTTTTCCAATCTCAAAGCCTAAATCAATCTGACTTACAACCTTGTCTCCACCTTTGGCTAATCGGATATAAATAGGATGAGGCCAATCAACAGTTTTTGGCATTAAGCGAGCCATTTCCTCTGCATCGCATGGAGCTACAATAGTCATGTTAGGAATAGCCCTAAATATTGCAATATCTTCAACTGCAAGATGAGTTGGACCAAGAGGAGCATAGACAACACCACCACCATTACCAATAAGCCTAACTGGTAGATCATGTAGACACAAATCTACTAAAACTTGCTCATAACATCGACGAGTCAAAAATGGTGCTATTGAGTTAACATAAGGAATAAAACCCTCCATTGCAAGTCCTGCAGACATGCCTATGATATGCTGCTCACTAATGCCTTCCATAATAAACTGATCAGGAATTTCTTCTTTCATTGAATCTAAAGTACCTGCACCAAGGTCAGAACCAATAAATAAAATATTTTTATTTTGCTTTGCAAGTCGGTGAACCTCATTAAGACAAGTATTTCTCATAGTTGATATTCCAGATTCATAAAAGATGTTGGTACATTAATTTTATATCTGCATCAGAAATTTTTGATTTGTGATGCCACTTAATCTTTCCTTCAGCGAAATCAAAACCCTTTCCTTTAATGGTATGACATATAATGGCTGAAGGTTTATTTTGCTTTAGCGGAAGTTTTGACATTAATTTTTCTAGTGCTTTAACATCATGCCCATCAACTTCTTCAACAGCAAAACCAAAACTTCTCCATTTATCCACCAAGGGTTCCAAGTCAAGAACTTCAGAGATCGCTCCATAAGATTGAAATTTATTATAATCAATCATTACAGTAAGATTACATAGCTTATGCTTTGCAGCTGACAAAGCGGCCTCCCAAACTGAGCCCTCATTGAGCTCACCATCTCCAGTTAAAACTACCACTCTATGACTTTTTTGCTTTATCTTGGCAGCAAGGGCTATCCCTACACCAATTGGCAAACCATGTCCTAAAGCGCCAGTGGAGGCCTCAACACCTGATACTTTTCCTCTATCTGGATGCCCTCCAAAAGGCGAGTCTGGCTTACAAAAAGTTAGTAACTCTTCTTTAGAAAAAAAACCCTTGTCTTCAAGTATTGAATAAAGAGATAAGCAACCATGGCCTTTACTAAGTATAAAACGATCTCGCTCACTCCATTCTGGCTGACTTGATCTGAATTGTAAAAAATTATCAAATAAAACTCGCAATATTTCAATTGATGACATTGCAGGCCCAAAATGACCTCGCCTTTCAACAGATATTATATCTACAACTGTTTTTCTTAGTTTTTTTGATCTTTGATCCATAGAATAATTACCAGTAATGTTTATTTTTATAGTTTACAGCTAAAGCGTTAAGTTTATTTTTTGACTTAGCAAGTTGGGTCGCAAGATGTTCGTCACGAAGATGAGACTTACTTTCATCTGCAATACACCTCCTATTCCAAACTTCATCTTTAAATTCATTTAATATAATAAGACACCAATTAAGTCCATATAGTGGCCAAGCAGCAATTAACCTTTCAAGCAAATGTTTACCATATATTGCTGAAACACCTGAAAACCAAAGCTGCTCATCATCATAAGAGAGATTCATAGCAGCATGATGGCTAAAATCTGAGATCAATTTCACAGGGTCATCCCAGCCAAAATATTCAAAGTCATGAAATATAAGCTTATTATCTTTACTACGAAGTGCATTATGAAAACCAAAATCAGATGGGCTTAAAATAAGCTCATTTGTAATTATAGGTATTTTATATCCTGGAATGCTTGGCCATGAAGATTTTGACCAAGTAATAATTTCATCAAACAAAGGCTTAAAATCATTTTTCAAAAATTTCTCAAGCTCATTATACTTATCAGTGAATTTATCAAATTGTAACAATCTACGTTTAATCTGTCTTTCAATATCTAGCCCCATAGGACAAGCATCTGCAGCCATAGGAAATTCTTTAAACTGAGCTGCTTTTGTGTTTTGATGAAGAGTTTTTAAAAATGCTAATGCAGCATTTATCTCTTCTACTCCATAACTCAAGACTTTCTCACCTTCAATCCAATCATAAGTAGCAATACCAAGATTACTATTGAAGGATTCAGGTGTTTGCACATTAATAAAGTTAAGTTCTTTAAAGATTTTTGTACTCAGAAATTCAGATTTCAATCTATCATGGTAGCTAACTTCTGGGTACATTTTTAGTGCTAATTTGTTTGTATTAGATAAGTAAATTTTATAAATAGCAGAATTTCCCCTACCTTTTAATTTTTCAATACTTTCAACCTTACTTTTTTTAACAACTAGATTTGCCATAGTCTTGACCTCCTCTAGATTCCAACTACCCAATATACTTAGGCTAATCTCTTCCCATGAATGTGCAATATCTTTATTAGAAGTTTTTACTAATAGAGTATCACTAGAAAATAATATTCCTTTTTGATTCTCTAACTCTTTGGCGAATATTATCTCTTCAAGATCATCAATAAAGTAGTCATAATTATTATTATTTATAAAATGAATTTTTTCTTTCTTGCTATTTTTATAAGTAACTTTTGTAATAAGTGGATTTTCTTTACCAACAAGACCATGATTTACCAAGAAATTATTTGCTGAGTCTCTAAGTGAGGTTTTTTTATTGTCAAAGTGGCCAAACCTAGTCTTATGACTTACAATTTCAACGTTTATTTTTTTTTCCTTACATCGCCATAAAAAACGATAGACTCCTGGAAATAAAGTAGCATCAATAATACCCTCAGAATAAACATACCCCTGAAGCTTCTGCCATTTTAACTCTCCATTCGGTTGTTTTCTTATTTCATCTCTTAAGGCTTTTTTATTTAATTTACAGCTCTTTGAAACAAGGCCATTTAGTATTGCTCCTAATTGAAAAGCTCTATCATAAGATATAATAGTATTATCAAGATCAATACCGATTCTAATTGGTTTGATATTTATTCTCAACTAATATGTAGTAAATAAAAAAAATTAATAGGGATTTGGCAATAAACATTAAAACTCATTAATTTTAATAATGATTCTTTCTACATCATCATTTGAAAGAGACTGATTGATTGGCAATGTTAAAATTTGCTTTGACTGTTTTTCAGTAACTGGAAAATCTCCTTTCTTATAGCCAAGGTTCTTGGAGGCTGGCTGAAGATGGATAGGAATTGGGTAGTGAATTGCTGTTCCAATATTACTTCTCAATAAGTGCTCCTTTAATTCATCGCGAAAACTAGTTTGAATAACAAAGGTGTGATAAGTGTTATATTCATATGTCTGCTCTTTAGGTATAAATATTTTTTTTTGACTAACCCCTTCAAAATATTTTTTCGCGTTAGCTCTTCTTTTATTAGTAACATGTTCTAGCTTACCTAAACGGTAATTTAAAATAGCAGCCTGAAGATTGTCCATCCTTGAAACTGTTCCAAAATTGTTAACAATATTTCTGTCAGACATCCCTTGATTTCGTAAAACCTTTAATTGGTTATATATCTTTTCATTATTTGTAGTTATAAAACCACCATCACCGCATGCATTTAAATTTTTTAATGGATGCGTTGAAAAACAACCAACATCTCCAATAGCGCCACTAAATCTTCCCTTATATTTTGATCCAAAAGCTTGTGCTGCGTCCTCAATTACTATCAAATTATGCTTTTCAGCAATCTCCATAATTGCATCCATATCACACATTCTTCCTGTAAGGTGAACTGGCATTATTGCTTTAGTATTCTTAGTAATTGCTTTTTCAATCTTTGTAGGATCAATATTTTGATTAGGTAATACATCAACAAAAACTGGCGTCGCACCCACATGAACTATAGTTGAAGTAGAAGCAACAAATGAGTTTGGTGGGGTTATAACTTCATCGCCTTTTCTTATTCCTAATAACATAAGCGCAAACATTAAGGCATCAGTCCCACTATTTAAAGCAACTGAATATTTCACATCACAAAATTTAGCAATATTTTCTTCAAAGATTTCAACCTCTTCGCCACCAACATATTTTCCACTACTTAAAACCTTATCAATAATAGGGAGTAGATCATCTCGCTCAGTTTCCCATTGATTTTTAAGATTTACATAAGGTATTTTTTTTAGAACACTACTCATAGTAATCAGCAACAGTATTAATTATATAATCTAGTTGATTTTTTTCTAAATGCTGATCACAAGGAAAAGTAATTATTTTTTTAACATGCGCATCTGTAACAGGAAAATCTCCATCTTTGTAACCTAAATAAGCTACTGCAGGTTGTTTATATATTGGAATGGGATAATGAATTTTAGCGGATATACCTTTCTCTAGACAATACTTTAAAAGTCCATCACGATCATCTGAAAAAACAATATAAAGATGGAATACTAATCTAAAGTCTTTCGGACGAGGTGGCAAAGTAATCTGCTTAATTTGGCTAAGCCCATCATCGAGGTATTGAGCATTTGCTCTACGTTGATCAGAAATTGATTTTGCTTTTGGCAATATCCAGTTCCCTACAACTGCTTGCAGTGTATCTAATCTTGAGTTACATCCCATCATAACTACATTATCTCGATTTTCAAACCCATGATTTCTGAGAAGCCTCAGCTTCTTATACATCTCTGTGTCATTAGTAACAATTACCCCACCATCAGACCATACATTTATATTTTTAAGTGGATGAAGAGAAAATGCACCAGTCTTACCCCAAGTGCCAGCATTTTTTCCATCAATTGCGCCAAGTATTGATTGACATGCATCTTCTACAACTGGAATATTATACTTTTCTGAAATTTTGTTCAATAATCTCATATCAGTCATATAGCCTGTGTAATGAACTGGAAGAAATGCTTTTGTATTTTCAGTAATTGCATCTTCAACAAGTGATACGTTCATGCAAAATGTATCATTACAATCAACAAAAACAGGTGTTGCGCCAAGCTCGCATATAGCCCCTACAGTTGCTACAAAAGTATTTGCTGCAGTAATAACTTCATCACCAAGACCAATATTTAATGCCTTAAGAGAAAGCTTAATTGCATCTGTTCCTGAGTTAACACCAATTGCATATTTAGTGCCAATCAATTTTGCAAAACTTTCTTCAAATTTTGTTAAAGGCTCTCCAAGTGTGAAATCACCTGTAGCAACAAAATCTTTCAAATCTTGCCATAAATCTTCACATTCTTCAAATTGTTGAGGCAGATATGAGTATCGTACTTTCATAATTATTGAAGCTCCAAATTATTCATTCTCTTAATATTAAAATACATTTCATTATCTAGAGAATTTGGAAGTAAGCCTTGGTCAAAAGCCTCACACAAATCTAAAACTGCATCTCGAATTGTATATTTTGCAACAAAGCCTAGTTCAGTTTGAATTTTTTTAGAAGAAACGTGATATGAGCGGTTATCATCCGAATGAGATGTAATAAGCTTTACATCATCTCCAACAGCATTTTTCACAGTTTCAGCAATATTTTTCACAGAATGATTTTCATAACCAGCATTATAAATTTTTCCAGCAATCTTTTCTTTTGGAGCTCTAAGTAAAACCATATACACCTCAACCATATCTTTAATATGAATATTAGGGCGAAGTTGGTCTCCACCAAAAATTGAAATTTCTCTTTTATGGTAAGCTAAATTAGTCAATATATTTACAACCACATCAAGACGCTGACGGGGCGAATACCCACACACCGTAGCAGGTCTAATAGTTGTTGTTGTAAAATCCTCAGATTGATACTCAGCTAATATTTTTTCACAGTCTGCTTTAAAAATTGAATAATCAGTAAGAGGTTCTAATTCCATTTCCTCATGTACATTTGGTTCTTCTTTGATGCCATAAACACTTGAAGAGGATGCATAAAAAAACCGCTTAACATTGGAGTTCTTTGAAATTTCAACTAAAGGTCTAAAAGCATCAAGATTTATACTTTTTCCAAGAACAGGATTCATTTCAAAGCTAGGGTCATTTGAAATACAGGCCAAATGGATTACGGCATCATGTCCAGGTATTATTTTTTTTAACAAATCTTGATCTCTAATATCACCTTTAACAGCATTCAAATTATCATGTTTTGGTAAAACATGTTCCCCATAAATCATAAGATCTAAAACTGTAACTTTAAAACCTTGTTCAAGCAAATGAGGCACCATAATAGCACCAACATAACCCGCCCCACCAGTGATAAATACTTTATTCATAATCCTTTTCCTATGTTAATTTAATTTTATTATGCAGAATATTCCCTTTTACCAATGACCAAGTCAACAATTGCTAAAAGCCAAATCTGATGAATATTTTCTACAAAGTTATACGCCTTACTGTCTATCCAAAGATTAACATCACCTAATTGATTAAGAGGATTATCTTCAGAGAAGCCAGAAAGAGTGACTACTGAATTAAAATTAGCATTTCGAGCAGCCTTTACTCCATTCAGCATATTTTCAGAGCTACCACTAGATGATATAGCAATAAGTAAATCTCCTTCATCACCGTAAAAATCAACAGCTTTTTCAACCCAACGCACAAACCCATAGTCATTTGCAAAGCAAGTAATCAGTCCCGCATCATGAAAATTAAGGCATCGTAGCTTAGCATTTTTAGTAAGATCGACACTAAAATGACTTGCAATAGCAGCGCTCCCTCCATTACCAACTATTATGATTTTTTTATTTTTATTTGTAACTTCTATTAGAAGATCACGAACCTTAATCAGTTTCTTTATTATTTCTTCATTTGGTTTTAAGGTTAAGGATAAATCTTCTAGATAGCTCTTTAGAAATTGATGATCTGTCATAATATTATTTTAAGAAGTGAGATATTGTTTTTAAAAGCTTTATTTTGTTTACTGGAATACTATTTCCTATTGTTTCTACAGATTGCGCGGCAGCCAAAGATCCTATAAAAAGTGCTAAATCTTCATTAATTTTACTATAAAGGCAAACTGATAATAACGCTAACAATGCATCGCCTGAGCCAATTTTATCAACAACCTCCGATGCAAAGCCTGGACAATTAACTGGAAGTTTATTTTCATTTAATAAAAATGCCCCCTCTTTACCCTTGGTTACTGAAATATAATCAGAGTTAACTAATTCTTTAAGCTGCCGTGCAAGGGACTCTAATTCACCATCTCGTTGACGCATTTCATGACATAATTCATTTGCATTAATAATCAAACAATTAATATCTTGATATTTTCGTATACTATGAGTACCAATATTAGCTGCATTGACCTGTGCATTCAAACTAATAAAAACCTCTGACTTAGATATATGTTTAGCAACTCTTGGAGTAATAAGGCCATGTCCATAATCTGAAATAATAATTAAATCATGTTCTTTTGAAAGCTTATCAAAAGACTCTATAAATAAATCTTCTTCTTCTTTTGTAATTGAATCATCATTTATCGAATAAACTCCTAATATTTTTTTCTGATCCACATTATCAACAAATCTGCGCTTTAGAATAGTAGGAGAATTACTTTTTATTAAAAAATTAAGGCTAATGTTCTTCTCCATATTTCTTTCAATAAATGACTTATGAATATCCTCGTCACCTAAAAAACTTAGTACTGAAACTTCTTTACAAAAATCAGATAGATGCCTAGCAATTGCTAAAGATCCACCTAAATAATTCTGTGTATCAAGATCACGCAAGGCTAAAACAGGCTCCTTACCAGACTTACCCAGTGCTTCGCAAAAAACGTACTGATCAATGATTGTCTCTCCAATGACTAAGACCTTTAAATCAAAAATTTTATCTAGCTTTAAATTAATGGCATCAAAGTCATAATGATCAGATATTCCACGAATAAAAGATTCTTGCTCTTGGGAGTGAATATCTCCATACTTATTAAGTAAATTACTTGAGCTAAAAGTTATGTCATCTGTATATATTATCTTACCTCCAACAGAATTAACAGCCACCTCTTCATCTTTTATTTTTCCTGTTATATCATCTGAATGATCTTTATAGTCTGGACCTTTACAATAAAAATCTGCTTTAATCATTTGAATTGCATTTTCAGCAGTTGGCCATTTATTAGCAATAACGTAATCAACACATTCTAGAGCTGCCAATGCCTCTAATCTTAGTAAAGTTGTAAATGCAGGGCGACCAGGCCCTTTATTTACAAATTCATCCGGAGTAATTGAGACAACTAAAACATCCCCATAGATTTTTGCCTCCTTAAAATGCTTAATATGACCAATATGTAAAAGATCAAAAACACCGTGGCATTGGACAATTTTTTTACCTTTTGATTTTTCTAAAGAAGTGATTTTAGATACTTCCTCTAAACTTTTTATTTTTTTATTCATATCTTAGCTTAAATATTTAAACCATTTTTCAGTGGCTTTTGCAATTGAATTCTTATCCCATATTGGAGCATCATTCCAATAATCCATATCTTCAAGTAGGATTTTAACTCCTTCTTCTAGAGTAACTTTTGGCTTCCAATTTAATAATTTTTTAGCTTTAGTTATATCTGCCCATGTGCAATCGGGCTCTCCAGGTCGTTTTGGAATATAAACCACCTCGCCTTCTAATAATTCAACTAATCGATTAATGCTATAAGTATTACTAGAGCCAATATTGATAATCTCACCGGTAATATTAGTATTTGCGGCTGAAAAAAGTGCTGATACAATATCAGAGACAAACGTGAAATCTCTAGTCTGATTTCCATCTCCAACAATAGTAAAGGGTTTTTTGGCAATTTTTTGTGCAAGAAACACACCAAATACAGCACCATAGGTACCAGAGGTTCTAGCTCTTGGACCATATACATTAAAAAAACGAAGAGATACAGCAGGCAATTTATACAACTGAGACCAATGCATAACCAACTGCTCTCCAAGATTTTTTGTCAGAGCATATGGATATTGAGGTCGAATTTCAGCAGACTCCTTAGTGGGATATTGATCTGGAAACCCATAACATGAGGATGAAGCCGTATAAAGAATTTTTTTAACATCATGCTTACGACATGCCTCAAGAACATTAAGAGTCCCATTTACATTAGATTGATAATATTTCTTCGGATTTTCTATTGAAGGCACTATATCAGCAAGTGCTGCAAGATGAAAAACCCAATCAACATTTTTAAAAAGACTTTCTATTGAATCAAAATCAACAATATCAGCCTCAATAAATGTAAATTTTGAATTTTCCAACAAGTGACTAATATTTGCTTTTCTTCCAATACTAAGATTATCTACTACCACAACATCGTAGTCTAAATCAATTAGAAAATCTGCTAAATGACTTCCTATGAAGCCTGCTCCACCGGTAATTAGTGTTTTCATATTTTAATTATTTTGAATGTTATTATTGTCAAACTCGCCTATTCCAGATATTTTTTTAAACTTAATCTTTTTGTGTCATCTTTAAGGATAATTATTTCATTTTTTAAAACCTCATATTCTCTCATTTTTATTTTTAAAAATGAAAATGTTAGCCTAGTTTTTTCTTCTACACCCTTTGGAGTTAATAGATATACATAACCAACTTTGTTAGGATTATTCCTAAAGTTCATTAATTTTACAAACCCTTTTTCAGTTAATTTTTTAATACAGTAATTTACTTTTCCAAGACTGACTCCTAAATCTTTTGCAAGATTTCTTTGTGTGTATTTAGGATTGATTTCTAATATACGAAGTAAATCAAGATGAATATCATCCTTATTCATAAATTATTTAATATAGACATTAATAAGATTTCAAAACTCTACCACCGAATCAGACCAGTTGATAACTATGCAAAGAAATACTACATGACTGGATTTTAACATTTTAAAGAAGTATGTTCAACTATTGAACGACATTTTTTAAAAATGTTTTTACTCCTATATTTATATCTTGAGCATTTGCACAGTAAGGTAAGGTAAGTCTAATATTCCAAAGCATTTCAATACGCTCACAATCCTCTTTATTTTTTACTTTCAGGCCTTCAACAGCAAAATGTAAAGATTTTTTTCCATTAGTGAATTTCTCATAAATAACCCTCCTTCGAGCCTTCTTTTTAGGAAGTTGAAATAAACTGTAGGCTACTATGCCACTAACTGTATCTAAGTTATCTAAAACTTGCTCTAGCATGAAATCACAATCTGGCATAGCATATTCAGTTGAACTAAGTAAAAACTCCAATTGATTACGCTTGCAGTAATCTCTAATTACTTGATTTTGAACATGTTGAGGAACCCTTTCATCCATAAATGGACGACTAAAAATATAACCCCGCACCTTTTTCATGTTATTTTTGGCAATTGATATTCCATGCCAGTTATAGATGCTGCACGCAAGGTAATTGGCTCAAAAAACTCACCTATTTTTTTATCGCCATAGGGTGTAAAAACCCCTTTAAATCTGCAGTTCATTGACCATCTAGTTTCTAATTCATCATTTATACAATTACCATGAGGGAGTGCTTGATTAAAGATGAGCACTTCACCATACTTAACTTCCAGCCATTTAACATCATTTTTAATTGAGTTATAAAGCTCATCACTATTATTACCTGCTCGCTCAACAAATTGTTGGCTTAGTTTATTAGCCGCAATTGGAGGGAGTATATACATAGCCTTAGTTTTATAACAATCAACCAGAGGAACCCAGACTACAACTTCAAACGCTGAGTCTCCTGACCAAGTATCTGCATGAACAGGCAGTAATGAACTACTGTCTCCTGGAAGTTGAATACTTAAGTTTATACGAAGTTGCATAGCTAGCTCATTTCCAACCAAGATTTCTAAGTATTGACGAGCAAGCCTAAAGTACATTTCTCGAAAACCTTCAGTTTTATTAATGCCCTGAATAATTTTTAAACGAAATCCATTGAGTTCAGAAACTGAAACACTTTGATTAATATTATTGAATGTATCCCTCGCATTACCTGAAGACTCAATATTAAGCTCATTTTTTATTAAATCAATAAACTGTTTGGAAATCCATTCTAGCGCCTCAAGATCTGCTACAGGCCTAATTATATATCCTTGTTCTAGATATTCATCTGAAAATTCCTTCTGATCTTTTGTTATATACATAATTTTTTATTATAGAGATAATTTTTTAAATATAAACCCAGGTATTAACTTAACAATATACATAATGTACTTCCAATAACCAGGAAGATATACAATATCTTTTTCATTATCAACTGCAACCTTAATACCTTTAGCAACTTTTTCAGGTGAACTCCATAGAAAGTTCTTGTCAATGCCATTAGTCATCTTTGTATCAACAAAGCCTGGCTTTATTGTTATAACCTTTACTCCCTTTTTTTCCAATCTTCCTCTTAAACCTTCTAAAAAGATACTCACAGCCCCTTTAGCTGACCCATAAATGTAGTTACTTTCTCGCCCACGATCACCAGCAACTGAAGATATAACTACAATCATCCCTTTAGAATAAGCCTCAAGGATATTAGAGGCATGAGTTAATAGTGAAATCACACTTATTGCATTTGTACTAAATTCATTTATTGTTTTTTCAACAGATTTTTCACATTCTGACTGATTTGGCAAAGTGCCATGAGCAATAAAAATTAAATCAATATCACCCATAAATTGTGTTGCTTTATCAAAGATCTCATTATGTTTACTTATACTATTCAGATCTTGGACTTGGTATTTAATAGCATTGGCTCCTCTTAGTTTTAAGTCCTCACTAATCTCCTTAAGAATAGCTTCATTCCTACCTACCAGATAAAGCATATCTCCCTCTGCTGCGAATAATCTGCAAGTTGCCTCTGCAATTGTCGATGTAGCACCAATAACAATAATTTTTTTCATATTTGGTCTCCTTCAACTCTTCTCCAAAAACTTGAAGAAAAAATAGGATCAATAAAAGTTGAAAATTCTTTTAATTCAGGAAATGACGCGTAAAAAGTTTCACTTGACATTCTTGCGTCTTTTGCTGGATAGATTGCGCCTTCCGATGAAATGACAATTTGATCCAATTCATGAAGTAATTTAAATAGCTTGTCTCCTTTATTTGGAAAATCTAGAGCTAATGTAACACCTGGACGTGGAAAAGAAAGCATTCCAGGAGACTTGATATTACCAAATACCTTTAATACTGCAAGAAAAGACCCTTGCTGAGAAATTGATATTCTCTCTAAAATTTCCCTAATAACTCTTTTCGCATTTTTCATAGGGATTACGCATTGATATTGAAGAAAGCCTTTTTGACCATAAATATTATTCCAATTTTGAATTGAGTCTAATGGATAAAAAAAAGGAATAATATTCTCACTATTGCGCCCTTTCTTTCTAGAGCTATTCCATTGGTATAAAAAGTTAAAGATCTTTAAAGAAGACTTATTAACAAGAGAAAAAGGTGGATTTATTGGAATAGACATTCTTTTAGGTTTCGATTGGGACAATGATGCAGAAAGACTATGGTTTGCACGCTTGAATACCCCTCTCCCAATTTCAGAGCCTTTTGCTAAAGAGTCAATCCAGGCGACTGTATAATCATAACTTTCATCTGAACTTTTTGATATATGAAAAAATTCATCTAGATTTTTAAAGCTAATTGTTTCTACATCCATTAAAGCACTTTCGACTCTTAATAATGAAAATTTAGCCCAAGTAATAAGACCTGTAAGCCCTAAACCTCCAATAGTTGACAAAAATAGTCCCTTATTTTTATCTTTAGAACAAAACAACTTTTGTCCATCAGATCGCATTAATTCAAAGCCTAAAACATGGCAACCAAATGTTCCTGCTTTATGATGATTTTTCCCATGAACATCATTAGCGATTGCACCTCCAATTGTAACAAATCTTGTTCCAGGTGTTGCCATAAGAAACCAGCCAGATGGCAAGATTAAATCAATAACTTCAGATATTAGAACTCCTGCTTCACATTTTAAGATACCTTTTTCAGAATCAAACTCAATAAACTGGTTTAAACCTCTGGTATGAATGAGTGTCCCTCCATTATTAAGACAACTATCGCCATAACTTCTTCCATTTCCATATGGAAGTAACGTTTCATTTTTAGAAACTGATAAATCAATTTGATCTTGAGAAAATAGAGGACGTACTTTTTGATCGAGACTTTTAGGGTAGGGATATCGACCCCAAGAGTGATAATTTTTGATTTTCATACTAATGACGCAGCCAACCATAGAAGCACTAATATTGAAAAAGCTGAAATCAAACTAGCTCTGTCAGTTAATGCAAAAACTACTGGATCTTCATGCATCAATCCTCTATTAGTTAATAACCACATTCGAGTGATCCAAAAAAGTAGTACAGGCAAAGCAAGCCATAAAATCTCGGGAAGGCTATAAAGCAACTTAATTTCAATACTATTAATATAGAGTGCAAAAACTAATACAGCTAAAAGGCCAGATCCTATACCCATAATTTGTAAAATTACCATATCCTCTACCAAATATTTTCTTCCATGCATAGAGCTTTTATATCCATCTTCTTTACCAGAAGTCTTAATTAATCTTAATTCTGTATAACGCTTTATTAAGGCCAAACTAAAAAAGAAAAACATTGAAAATGCTAGCAACCAAAAAGTTGGTATAGTTTTAATCACAAGGGCACCAGAAATTATTCGCATCGTATAAAGTCCGGCAAGAATAATCACATCAAGAATCACAATTTTTTTTAAAAATAAAGAATATAAAATAGAAATGATTAGATATATTGCTATTGCAATAAAAAAAATTAGTGGAAGTATAAAAACAAAAGATATCGCCCCCAACAGAAGAATTACAACAGCAATTACAGCATTTCTTATAGACAACTGACCAGAAGCAAGAGATCGATTTTTTTTAGTTAGGTGCCTTCTATCAGAATCTAGATCCATCATGTCATTTATAAGGTAGTTAGCTGATGCAACTAACCCGAATACTAAGAATGCAAGAAGAACTATTAATATATTTTCTGTATTTTCAAAGCGGTAAGTGAGAATAAGTGGTACAAAAACCAATATATTCTTTGCCCACTGATGGAGTCTCAATGCTATAAGCCAATCTTTTAAAGACATAATTTTTGGTTTTTATCAGTTATCAAAATAAATTCTATCGGAAAGTATAATTTTTATGCCCATAATAACTTGAAATTGCAGGCACTATAATACCAAAAAAATGTGCGACCTCATATCTATACCATTCAAAACCTACTTTTGGAAATAATTGATCAGCTAAACCAACACTAACAATCCAGGTAAGGGCTATTGCGACAATATTAACAAGAACGAACGATGAAAATTCTTTATTAATTGACTTATTAGTTCTTTCAAAAACTATAAATCTCATCAAGAAAAAAGCTACTATCATAGCAGTAAGATATGAACAAATTACTGCAGAACCATAACTCATCAAATTGTCATAAAAGAACCTAGTTGTAAAATTTACTATTGCTGCAATGCCTCCAGAAAACAAAAACAATAGCAACTGTCTCGATAAAATTATCATAATTTCTAAATATCTTTTAAACTCATTATGGCTAACTTTCTACCTAGCTTTATACTATCAGATATTCCTCTATCCTCAGGATAATAATGGGATGTATCTGCAACAATTAAGCCATCTATCGGCAAGTCAGCATCTGGCAAGTAATCTAAGAAATTTGGAGGGCATATTGGTTGAGCATATCTATATCGACTTGCATGCATTTCAAGAAAATCCTCATCTTTTAATTCTGAATTAATTATTTTGAAATATTTTTTAACTTTATCTAAAAAAACTTGGTTAGGTTCTGAAAACTTTTTATGCTCTCCTGGCATATAAAATGGAACATATACAATGTGATCAGATAAAGGTCTCAAATTAGTGTATTCAACAAGACCAGGAATATCCATATTAGGATCATTTATGTTTAGCCAAAAATTTTCTGTTAATGATTTTTTAAGCTTAACTATGACACAAACTACTGCGATATTATTTACTGTGGAAAATTTGTGTAATAAATCTTCTGGTAAATCAGGCATTATTTTTGGAATATAGGTTAATGGTATTGTGCTAATAACTCTATCAAAACTCTCAAAGCTATCTCCAATGTGGATACCTTTTACCGTAGATTCAATAATTTCAACTTTAGATATAATAGAATTTAATTTAAATACTCCTCCATTATCCTCAATATAAACCTTCATAGCCTGAAGTAAAGTTTCAGACCCACCCTCAAGATATCCAAGCTTCTCGCGAAATATGCTATAGCGAGATCGCCCTATTCTTCTAATCCTACTCCAGATCCATGCTGAAGAAAGGTTATTTGAAAAATTATAAAATTTATACTCAAATAATGTTTTCCATAAAACATCATAAGCCTTAACTCCTATCCATTTTTTTATCCAATGAGTTGCTTCTTTACTATCCAATGATTGCCAATTATTTCTTTTAGTGGAAATAAAAATATGGACCCCATAACGAATTTTAGAAAATAGGTCTAAACCTTTGAATTTTAAAAGTGCTATTGGATTACCCCAAGGCTGAACAACACCAAGAAACCAGAACCCCATTTTTGTTTCAGTCCAATTCATCTTATCTAAAATATTTAACTCACTCAAAATCTCAAAATATGCTTTATCAGAAAGACAATGAAAATGGTAATAACGCTCAATACTTAGGCCACCAAAATCAAAAGAAGCAGTCATACCCCCAATGCGATCACTTGCCTCAAAAATTATTGGCTGATGCCCTTCTTTAACTAATTGATATGCTGTTGCTAAGCCCATTGGTCCAGCGCCTAATACTGCTATTTTTGCCATAATTAAAAGTCTAAAGTAATCTTACTATATTTTGAATCAATAAAAGTTTCTTCAATCGCATCAATAAATGGAGTAGATGAAACTTTAAAAATATTTTGCCAATCAATAATTTCAAATTCATCATTCTTGACAAGTGAGGCTAATTGTTTAGTTGTAAATGGAGGATTATTATCAAATAAAGCCCAAAACCAAAGTAAGACATAAAACAACTTATATGGGATTTTTATTAGCACAGTTTTTGAATTTATCATACTTTTAATATTAAGGATAATATCAATATAATCTATTTTTTGAAGACCTGTTATGTTGTAAGTTTTATCTACAATTTTTTTATTAATACAGGAAATAATAATATTACAAAAATCATTAACAAAAAGAGGTTGCCTCATAAATTTGCCATTACCTGGAATTGGGAAAACTGGGGTTTTTTTCATAAATCTAGCCAGCCAGCCAAGATGCTTTCTATCAAAACTACCAAACATTAATGAAGGGCGAAGAATAACACTATCAATTCCACTTTTTAAAACAATCTCTTCCTGAATTTTTTTAGTTTTAGTGTAATCATCTTCTGACATTGTCTCAACTACAGATGAGCTTATATGAACTAAATATGGAACTGAATATGATTTCATTGAATTTAAAACATTATGTGTAGACTCAATGTTATTTTGATAAAATAAATCTGATTGATTTGAGCCTATTTGCGCTTGTAACATTATTACAACTTCTGCACCCTTAAAAGCCTCATTCCATTTACCATTTTCTCCCAAATCTGCAGTAATAATGTTGATATCAGGATGTAGTCCTTTTAGTATATCTACATTTGATTGATGCTTGTCAATAACAGTAATATCTTTATAGCCATTATGCTTTAATTGTATTATTAGGTTCTGTCCAACAAGACCCGCACCCCCTGGCAAAATAATTTTCATTTAATCACCTTATTCATTTATTGATATTATTATTTTTTACAAAACCATTAAAGATAACACTATCAATTATATAAATTGAATAAAGCACTGAAAATAAAAATAGTCCAGTAAGATATCTATAATCAGGTGCTGTTATTACGCCAAATACCATATTGAAGCCAATTCCAGAGAGAAATAGTAAATGAAAGTCTATAGTAGTTTTATAGTAATATATCATCACTATTCCTATATTCATGAACAAAGCAATATAAACAAACATTACACTAATTTTTGCTAGAATTGACTTTATGAAAAATAACTTATGATCTGAAATAAATCTAAAAGTTTCATTTCTTAGGATGTCTTCATATTCAGATGACCATAGCTGAACATCTGGATTAATTTGAAGAGCCCTTTCTACAGAATATGTATCATTCGGTTCATGTTGATCATAGCCATCCACTTGGCTAAAACTATTTTGTAAATAGCCCAGAGAATAATATATGTTATGCCATTTTATTCTTTCTCCTGACAATTCATAATTACTCTCTATGCTAGTTAAATATTCTACTCTCTTGTCCACAATAGAATTAAACCAGGTAAATATTGATGCCATTGATAAAGCAAAAAGTAAAAATATTATTGTTTTTTGCTTGAAAGAATAAAGTTTAGCAAAAAAAACAAAACCTATTATTATGAAAATGACTACATCAGTTCCTGAATGACTTCGAAACAAATGACCCACACTAGTTAGAATCCCTAATAAGAAAAAAAATAAATATAAATATTTAATATTATTTGGTGGTTTCTTTAAAATATTAATCAGCCATGGAATACTAGCCATTGGGAGTGCTGCAGCTAAAACATAATAATCCCCAATTACGGCGATTATAAAAGACAATGCAGCTAGTGCCATTGTTCCTATTATCTTCCCTAGTAAAGATTTGAAAAAGATACAAATAGCAATAGCAGCGCTCAAAAATGCAAGAAATACAAACCCGCTATATACTAGTTGTATTACAATTTCTAAATTCAACCCAGTTAATTGAACTAATTTTGGGATAAAGTAAAAAGATCCTATATTATCTCCTAAACCTGCAGGACTAAAAACCTCAGTCTTTTCAACAAAACATCGATCATCATATGCAACAAGAGGTATATTTGTTAAATCAAATCCATTAAGAGTATTTTCTAAGCCAGATTTTCGGCAAGGCATTATTCGAAAAAAATCTATTTGGTAAATTTTTTCAAAAAAACTCATTTGATTTGATATTCCATATATTATTTTTAGGCTATTCTAAAAATCTTAAATCACATTATATAAGTGGGCGGGAAAGATAAATAAGTCTGAATTGATGAGAACTAAAACTATAAACATCATTCAAATACTTTTGGACTTATTTAGTTATAAAGCACTTTCTTCAGATAAAGCCTTTAATATGTATTTCAATTTACCTTACTTAATAATTATACTAAAAATCGATATCTAAGGTCACGATTTTTCCAGTAATTCTTTCAGATGAAAGAAAAAAAACTCTGACTTTTTTATACTCAAAATTATCAGCTTGTGGATGATTTGTCAGGATAATTGCTTAGTGGAGATATTAATTTATCATCTGAAAATTTGGATCTCCAGATTTTATGAGCCTAGTTTTCAAGTAATTGCAATAATAGTTTGCGCTTTTAAATACCGATAGATTTAATGCTAACTCCACTAACTCTCCGTCAATTTTTACAATGATTACATCAGAAACTAAATAACTCATCTAAAATAGTAAGTGCTTGTAAATTAATTAAGCTCAGCTTACTATATGACTATAAAAACAATTTTTTTAGACCGCGATGGAGTAATAAATAAAGATATAGGATATCTTTTTAAAATAACTGACTTTGAATTTATTGAGGGTGTTTTTGATGCTTGCCTCTATTTTAATAATCTGGGGTTTAAAATTATGATTATTTCGAATCAATCAGGAATTGGAAGAGGATATTATAATGAAAGTGATTACCACGCTCTCACTGAGTGGATGTTAAAACAATTTATTAAAAATAATATTAAAATTCTTGACACATTTTATTGTCCTCATGTTCCTGAGTTACTTTGTGAATGTAGAAAACCAAAACCTGGCATGTTCTTGGAAGCAAAAAATAAATACAATATTGATATGGAAAACTCATGGATGATTGGAGATAAAGAGACAGATATTAAAGCAGCAAATCTTGCGGGGATTCCAAACACAATATTAGTTCGAAATGGTCATTTAATCAATGAATCTAGTTCAAGCTCTAGATTTATTACTGATTCAATAAAACAATCAAAAGAATTAATTAACCTATGAACTTTTTATGCATAAAAGGGGTAGAAAATTCCAGTGAATATAATATATTAACTATAAATACACAATATCTTCAAGCTCAATATATTTAAGAGGAGAGCTGAAAAAGGATTCTGATTTTATTAATATATTATTCCCCTTCAGAATATTTACCTTCTTTTATTCTGGCA
>Ga0209482_1000519_pt1 | contig 32742 bp, 31 predicted proteins | sample CoawatmetaG10DNA_FD_187512 | JGI IMG/M metagenome (GOLD analysis project Ga0209482, IMG submission 187512) | Marine microbial communities from the West Antarctic Peninsula - Coastal water metaG104-DNA (SPAdes) (version 2) | ecosystem: Environmental > Aquatic > Marine > Coastal ...
GCTTTGAAGAAGGTTGTGATATTGGGTTGTCTTTTAAGCAAGATGCAATTTATTGGGGAGAGAATGGCGATCTGTTTGTGAGCTACTGTGGACTCCAAAGGTCAAAAGTGTGGGTTTTAGAGACAGCGTTTAACATTAATGTAAGTGAGTGGGGTGATCGTTGAAAAAGGTGTTTCAATAAATATTCGGGAGGTTGGAATATGCTATATGGAAAGGATTTGATGAGCTTAGATCTTCACATAATACAGGGTTTGAAGAAACAATTGACGATGCAGGAAACTTCCGTTTTGTACCTTGTTCGCCCAGGTAAATTGAGTGTATCCACCCAAATCGCTATGGAAAAGGATTATCTGGATGGACTCGCTAAGGACTTAACAAAAAAGATAGATGCAATTGTGTTAACCGAAGCGACTGCGGTGTAGATACAAGTGACTCACCTACCGTAAGAGAATGAATTAGGCCAGAACGCATATAAACCTGGGCTATGTAAGAAATAGCGATAAAGCATGGCATTTGAACACCAGATTGTGCGCCAGACATTTCGTCAAAGCACTAAAGAGGTTAGTTACAATGAAAGCTCCATCAATCCCAATGTCACCTAGTGACCTGTCACCCTGCTGGCCCGCAGAGGCCATTATCCTGCATATTCCCCATGCTTCAACTGTATTGCCTAATGATGTTGAGTTTCTGCTGGGAAATGAAGCGCTGGCCTATGAAGTGGATGCCATGACAGACCACACTACCGATCTATTATTCTACTTACCGGGAGCGCAGCGCTGTGTTTTTCCTGTAAGTCGCTTAGTGGTGGATCCTGAGCGTTTTATTAAAGATGCTATGGAAGAAGTGGGTATGGGAGTGGTTTACACTCACACGAGCGCAGGAAAGCGTTTAAGGCAGATATCATCGTCACAGCGGAAACACTTAATTGATTACTATTATCACCCACACCATCAGCAACTGACAGCGATGGCGCGTGACGTATTAAATACCCATGACCGTTGTTTGATCATTGACTGCCACAGCTTTCCTACAGTACCGCTGCATTATGAAACAGATACATGCCGACCTGACATTTGTATTGGGACGGATGCCTTTCATACGCTACCCAGTTTAGAGACCAGCTTGGTGAAATCCTTCGAGGAACTTGGCTATTCAGTGGCTATTAACTCACCCTTTGCAGGGTCGTTAGTGCCACTTGATTATTACCAGAAAGATCAACGAGTACAGTCGGTAATGATTGAGCTGAATCGTGGGCTTTATTCCACGCCTAAAAAACTGAGCAAGCTCAAAGAGCAACTACAACAGGTGTTAATGAATCTTACGAAGAAAGAATAGTATCCATCAGACATTTGGTGAGTGGGTGCACGAATTGCTAAAGACCAGCGAATCTTAAGGCTATAACAACAAGCCCTTTTGATTAGGCATCCACTTTCCAACTTCAAGCCTCATAGTACCTAAGCCTAGCGTCTTCAGCCACTTGGCCGCTGAGTCAATCGTACCCCACGTTTTAATCGTACCTGCCTGGGTGGTAATGACCTTCTTATCACCACTAAGGGTTATGACCTCAGCATGCACAAGAGAGCCATTAGCGATAATGCTAACTGCTTTAATAGCACCGGCCTCAACGAGGCCTTTGAGCATCTTATTATTCATCGTCAAACAGTGGAGTTTGCTCTAGTACAGGATAACCAGCATCGCGACAATATTGTCGAATCATCATCTCTATCATATTGGCAACGCTCCTGTGTTCTTGGTTGGCGGCATAGCGGACGGCGTCCTTAACTAAGGGATCAACTCGCAGATTTAGTGTGGTGGTCTTTTTAGCTATCATTCGACAAGTATTGTACAAATGCGTTACATTTGCAATATAAGTAATTCAAACAATTTCTCCGCCAAACGCCTAGCTTTGTTCTTAAGGAACTGGAAGTTGGGGGATGGGTTTTATGAAAAATCTATCATTTGGTGAGATATGAGAAAAAGTGGTTATTCCACTGCGACCTAATAGGGCTTTAACTTCAAAGGTCGAAGATGGTTATGGGGCCTCTTGCTAGGTCGGCAGGTTAAATGCATGGCGTCAGTCAAAAGCGAATAGTTTTACCTTGTCTAACCCATGCTGGGGAATCAAACATTGAAGGGTCTGCCTTAATATCCAATTCTTCACGGCGCTCCTTAAGGCTCATGCCAAAAACCTTCATGTTGGTATCTTCAATCAGGCTCTCCAGCTGGGACTGATTCAATAATCCTAGAGTCATTAGCGCATCGGTAAAGCCACTAAAGTATTGCTTCCTATCATTGGGCATTACGCCGTTGTCACGATACTGTTTATACACATCTTCAAGTATGGAACTTAGTCTGGCTAACGCAGCCTGTTGATCACTCATTGTTTTACCACAACCCTTTATTCACTTAAATGCTAAGGAGAACACACTAGCATAGTTAGGTGACGAAACTCGCCTACCGTACTTTGAATCGCTTCATTTAATTCTGGATAGAAAGGACTAGTCAGCCGAAACTTTACAAACTGCCCATTAATTGCAGTTATAGCTAAGATACTTATCGTGGTTTTTGAGCAAAATTGTTGGCATAAAAAAACGTCCTCATTACTTGGGCTTCCCAACAATTCGTAGTCTGGATGGGCTTGTTGAACCTGGGTGGTAGCATTTTCAAATTCTTCAGACAATCGATCTGTCATGCCAACACCAATGTCGTCATGCCCGCCATCATAAACATAGATACCCACTTTTAAGAACCGACTACCAAATTCATAAGTGATGCCCATCTCCTTCGGCTCATTCAACCAGTAGGTATCAAACTGAACCCAACCCAAGCTCTGCGGGATAATTAGCTTAGTGGCTTTATCCAATCCAAGCACAGGGTGATTAACATTCTGGGTCAACTCCCCTTTCACACCTTGTAGATGAAAATAATAGCTCACCGTCTCTGTAGTATATTTGTCATCCGTTAGAAGTATTACGCTCAGGTTAATCTTTACTAGTACAGGGTTTGAATGCTCTACAGATGAAATTTTATCTAACCTCCATGTCCGCTGAAGCATTTTAGAAATTAATTGAATAACGGTTACTGCTGTTTTTAAACCGTCATTTACCGCAGTATCAAGAACATAGAATGGCGCAACTTGAGTTCCATTTGCTTCACAATTTCGGATATTAAGATCAACGCCAAATTCCTCTAATAACCGTTCCTTCATACTCATATAAGCGCCTCCTTTATTTAGCCACATCCATAGGTTGAGTCAGCTTGGCGATAACATCGTCTATATACTCAAGGCCGTCCAACTCTTGCACCCAACTTTCGGGGATGCCACCAACACCAAGGTAGGCTCCAGCCAATTGCCCATAGATAGCTCCAATAGTATCCGCATCGCCACCCATGTTTACAGCCATCAATAGGCCTTCTTCAAAGCGTTCACTGTTATAAAAAGCCCATAACGCTACTTCTAAGGAATCAGGCGCGTATCCACTCGGTGAAAGGTCTTCAACACCGTACTTTTTGTAGTCCCCAGCAATAACCTTTTCTACATGTGGGTGTAGGTCCGTAAATGACAGGTCCTTCATGGGCGTATAATAAGGTTCAAGTAACTCATCTTTAGGTACTTGGTTAAGCGCACCCCAGATTAACCCTGCAAAGTAAGCAGTAGTTTGTAATGCTTGAGGGCTTGCGTGAGTAGTTCTTGCAGAATCTACGGCGTTGAGAACTGCCTTCTCTGCATCATCATGATAAAAAATAGGCACAGGTGCTAAGCGCATAATACAGCCATTACCAGCGTGCTTAGTGCTAATAGAGCCTTGGTATGGATCTTTAGTGTTGTGATAGCGTACGAGCGATCTCAGCACCGTCTGGCCGATTCCAATTCCCTTACCCACGCAACTCATATAACCATCGTTAACCCAGCGTAAATACCGATCCATCTGGTCTTTAGCATCCATACCTTTGCATTCAATGAGACTGGCTGCCAAACACAAGGCCATCGACGTATCGTCTGTCCATTGTCCAGCCTTGAGCTTGAATGGCCCTCCATCACGAAATTCAGTAACAGGCGTAAACTTACCTCTTGGCCTAAACTCAACCGGCGCACCCATAGCATCACCAATGGCTAAGCCATACATTGCACCGTGTATTTTATCTTGTAGCTCTGAACGCGGTTTTGCGTCAACTCCAAACAGACCTTCCGCTAGGTCAATCATTTGATCACGCCACACCAGCACCTCACTCCACCTTTGAGGAATAGAGCTATAGCCGTACATCGAGCCTGCAATTTGACCAGCCACCGCTCCCACCGTGTCCGCATCGCCCCTGCGATTAACCGCTAATATCAAACACTCCTCAAAAGAATCTGAGTTTCTAGCGGCCCACATGGCCGTTTGAAAGGTGTCCTTCACATAACCTGTTGCAGGCAAGTCCGACCAAGGCGTAGAGTCTGGTAACACATAGTCAGCTACATCCTTAATGAACGGGTCGCCCGCATAAAGAACCCGTGCCAATAGGTCGGCGTATAAACAGCATTCGTCAGAAGCGTGCGTAATCCTAGACTGCAACACCGACTCTTCAACAGCCCGCTCAAGGTTTTTAGCATTAGCAATCACGCTCGGGGCTAGACGCATGATGCCGCCATTGCCAGACGAGCCGGGGGTGGTGCTACCCTGATAAAAGGACTCACCTTGTTTGAGGTAATTTAACCGAGTGAGAGCAGATAAAGTGGCACTGCCAATATCAATACAACTATTGGCCCATGAGTATTCACCATCCAACCACCATGCTCTAAAGTTGGTGCTAATATGTTCCGCGTTAAAAGCGTGCTTAGATTTATAAGCATACCCAAGAGCTAACGCCATACTTGTGTCATCAGTCCAGCCGCCAACCGGCACATTAAACGCACCGCCACCGGTGATTTCTGTATGCCAAAGTGTTCGGTCTGAAGGAGGATTACTGGTAAATTCTAGCGTCGTACCTAAGGCATCCCCAACAGCCAAACCTAATAAGGCGCCAATGGCTTGATCTTGATTCATATTGCTTCCTTGCCTAAAAACTGAGTCACGATGGCCTGCACAGTGTTCCTTTCCAAGCCATGCCCTTGGCCATCAATTACATTGACCAAATTACTACCCAAGGCCACACACAAATCATCAAACGCCAGAGCATCGTAACCTGCGTCTTCACTGCCAATGTACACCTCAATAGAATGCGGTTTAGTTAAACGCTTATCAGCCACCACCTGTTTGTATTTTTGGCTACTTGGAAGCCTAGAATAGGCCATCTGTTTTGAGTTTAACGCTGCCCCTATGACGGGTGAAAGCAACAAAAAGTGGCTAAGGTATTGAGGCGCGTCAATCAACGCCTGAAGGCAGAGGTAAGCACCGTATGAATTGGCAATAATGTACGTATCAGAAGAATCAAAGTCGCCTATAAGTTTAGTAACAAACGTTACGTGCTCATCAAAACTTAACTTCAAGAACTGGCCATTAATAGACAAACCAATGCGGTTGGCATCAAGCGCTTTTAGGTATGCGCCTAACCCTTTGTTAGCATCACCGCCACGCCCTGTAATGTATATGGTTAGCTGTTCAGGCATCATTTCTTCTTGAGAGCCATCTCTCTACTCGCTGATACGCTGCCTCAATCATTACGGGGTCTTTTGCGTATTCTGTACACAGTAATCGAGGGTTAACCTGGATAAACACGCGGGGTAAATCCAGCCGATCGGCATCCCAACAAGTCGCTACGGTAACATTAGGAGCATAAACACCACCTGTATGCGCCTCACATGCCATTTTAAGCAACTTAAGGTCTTCAAAACTACACGTTAGCAGCCCATCATCAAAACACTGCTGAGCGAAGCCTGCGCCTCGTGACCCATGCCCATGATCTGCGTCTTCGTTAACTCTGCAACTGTCATGGAACAATGCAAAAAGCTCTACAACGCCAGTGTTAGCTCCAGTTTTTTGCGCTAACTCTAAACCGTTCTTACGCACACGCATCCAGTGGCTTGGCCCATGAACGCCAGTGTGAGACAGTTTAAATTGACTCACTACAAACCTTACTAGCTCAGGTGTTAAGTAACGATGAAACGACACAACTTCCATTCCTTTGTTTTAAGCCAATCCATTACATAACCACACAAACCAGCAACAACTGTGACTGTGCCAACAAATAAGGTGATGTCTCTTGTTGCTAAAGGAATGACTTCAGGCAACCAAACTACAACACCCCCCAAGACTAACACGACAGTTATCAATGCCGGCTTAAGTTCAGCATATCTTTTGTAGCGTTTTATTATTGGTGAAAACTGAGCGATTAAATGCCAGATAAGCACTGATGGGATCATCAGTGAGAACATGTGTAAGACCATTGTCTGAGCAAAAAAACTGTTACTTACGACACTGATAATAAGAAAGTGGACTAAGCTACCCACTGACGCACCCACAACGAATACAATCGCGTACCGCACTATTATTTGAACAAGTTGCTTAAATTGCCAAGCAATCATCAGATATCCTTTCTGGGTGTTCTAAGTGTTATAGCAATAAACTTTAAACTGCCAAGCACCTTTCCGCCAGTCCGCGTCACCACTCCGACGTTCCCGCACCTATTAAGCATGCACCAACGCGCCTCCGAATTGCGCTAACCAAATACTCTTTCCAACCCCCCGAACATAATCATTGCGCCATGACCTCTCCATAATTTCATTCCAACACCACCATGATCTGGGTCAAAAGCCTCTAATTCATTAGCAAAGACCACCGAAGCAAAATACCCTACTACTCCCGTTCCTTTGCAACCTTCGGCTATTTCACCAATACTATCGGGCATAGCCGCTTTGGGGGATGGATAGCGAGCAGCACGCACTACCACCCATTCTGGCCCGTCTGGCCCAACAAACCAAATGGATGGATTAACGCCTGGATCAGATAGAGTAGACATTATTTCAAATTTTAGCTTGTGACGAATATGGTCACGCACGACCTTTACCGCAAAATCTAGGAGTTCCCATTCTTTCACTTCAATGTTTTCATCAGTAACAAAATTGAGTGGGTTTACACTAAGGTTAGACTCAGGGCTGGTAAGACCCCAGTGTGATGTTGCAGGCTCCCATCCACCTTCGGCCTCTCTCATCGGCATTAACAGAGCGTGACCTTGGCACTCCTTAGCAATACGGAGAACTCCACTTGAATTGCCCGGTCCATTAACACGTCCATCAACATCGACTATGCGTACATAAAAAAGCTGATTGCCAAGCCTAAAGGACAAGTGCTCTAAAAATGGTGGGGTTAAACTAGCTTTAAGCCAACTTAATGATCCTCCCTGAACCTGCTTGCTTAAGTGGTCACCTGCCGCCTTCCAACATGATCTAAATTCTTCTGATACTTCGTGCATTTCAATATTAATCATCTTGTACTTTTGGCAGCGGCTGGTCTGAAGGCTTTTCTGATGAGCGATAATTCGCTAACGGAAATTTAGACACCCGATTACGTCTGCTGAACCACTCAGCCTGTTGGCTGGGTGTTCTCTCACCTATGATCTCTGTAAAACCGTTTGGGTGTGTGGCACTTCTGACTGACATAGTATATTTCCTTTTTAGCTGTGTGCCGCAAGCAAGGTTAAATCGCACCTAAGCTATACGGGAAATAGATGGCTAACACAACTTATGCAACCATCTAGTCTTAACCCATTTAACAGTCTAATTAGTATTTTTAACTGAAAACCAAGCCTAGTCTGACCAGAGTTAGCTGCCTTAATCCCCATAACTACCTATAACACCTACTCTAATATTTATAAAAAGTTTCCTAAGGAAATTCTATTTTGCATTTATATCTGCCTATAAACACATTTATTGGACTATATGTAATCCAATAACAGTATTAGTACCAGGAGAAATTAGCCCAAACACGTTAGGAAACCTGGACCCCTGGGTAATCCTTTTTAAGTTGCCTTTACCCATGACCCATTAATCCATGGTTTCCAATCTTCACCGCTTCCCATATACCGTCTTCTAATTTTCTTAAATGAGCCCGGACACCACTATCAATTCTAACGGACCATAATCCTTCGCCCCAAGGTTTGAAATTTAAGCCATGTGATAAGGAATTATTACAGAGTTTAGTTTTTGTGTTGTCCCATTTCTTTTTAACCGTATGTAATTTATCTATGGATTTATTAAATGAAGCTGTTTCAACCACATTTCTTACTATTGGCATTCGTAACGCTAATGGAAAATAGCTGTTTAGGTGACTAACGTTTACTACATATTGAGGGCACATAGATTTTCTTGAATACGTCTTTGGCGTCTGGATAAACCATGGAGTTAAATCATCTCTACGTAATCTTTCCCATGGAGAAGAAAAATCAATAGTGACAGCTAACCATTCTGCAACTAGTGTTTCTAAGGGCTCGTCATATCGTCGATAAGCTCCCGGCTGAACATCCATGAAATCTTTAGCAAACTCCTCAATTTTAGTTTTATTTGCAAATTGATAAGACACTTTATTCGCTATAGCTTCTTCTACAAAGTGTGACTGGTAGCCTCTAAGGCTGCGCCTTACAGGCTCATAGAGTTTTTTACCTATAAGATTTTCTAAGTGAAGTGAATTTAGATCAGCATGAAAATGGTAAAACTCATGACTATGCAAAAAGTTTAGTGCTAGTTCCCTCGGGTTTTTCCAAGTAGGGAAGTACATCTTAATTTCTGAAGCCACATAACTAAGCCCATGTGAAAGATAGAATATCCCCCACTTTCCCTTAAACGGCTTTTCATCTTTAAATCGGAACGATTTATAAAAGGCTAACGCTTCAAAGCCTTGATGTCTTATTGCGCCTGCAATTAAATGTTTATCTTTCTCAGTTGGAAGCTCATCGGTAATATTACCACTAAGTAATTTCTCCTTTACGTCCTCTATAGTATTCCACTCTCCAATGCCATACAAATGACCTTCAATATCCAAATTTGAGTTTAAGTCTTCAATTTCCGATTCATCAAAATTAGGATAATCCCAATTTGGTATTTGTTGATTATTATGATTCAGAGTGCTTGAAACTTGCTCATATAAGTCCAAAATTACCTTTGACATCCAAACCTCCTTGCTAGCTATGACGCAATGCCATGTGACAATTAGGATAGATCGTCATTGCATTTTTAACAATATTGAACACTAACATTATTTAATCTCTCGGTATCTAGGACAAATTCTTAGTTTTTCACTATTCATTACACCTTCATAGTTGACCTGCCAAGATCTGCTAAACTGATATTGTCCCTGTTAAATGAAGCACAAGAGAGCGACCCGCGGATGTGTTTAGATCATCTATCATGTAGATATTCATAAGTGGATTTATAATATCTAAGCCATGTTCATGTATCATTAAGTGGTCTCCCTGGTTAACCACCTTGGCCGGGGCCTAGTTAAAACAGGGCCTATAGGGAAGGACATAGACTGCTTTATTCTACTAGATAAAGATTGTTAAACCATTGTGGACTAAAGCCTCCCCAAGTATCGTACTGAATTTTTTGGCCGACCAGTGCATCAGACTGGGCGTATTTATCTCTCAATCTGCCCGGAATTTGATTCCAGTTATTCCAAGAAGTTGTAGTGTTGCCAAAAGAATCCTCTAAGGTAATTTCAATTGTTGTTTTCCCATATTGAGTTACAAAATCAGTCTTAACCAAGGTATACACCTTTGTATGGCGAACGGAACTTTTCCCAGTTTCTCTAGAAGTGGTATTAGCCTTCTTTCCAAGCAGTTCGATTTCCGCTAATTTTTTGTCAGCCTTATCCGCTCGCTCTTCAGCTAGTTTTCTAGCTCCCCTCTCTGCAGCCGTTTCCTCTTTAGCTTCAGCCGTCTCCTCTCTAGCTAAAGCCGTTTCCTCTTTAGCTTCAGCTGTTTCCTCGTTAGCCACAAAGCGTTGCTCTTTAGCTGCAAAGAGGTCCTCAGTAACTGCATCGACGTGCTCTTCTAAATCCTCAATTTTTAAACCCTTCTCTTCATTCTGCTCTTCTAAATCCTCAATTTTTAAATCCGTCTCTTCCTTAACCTTTATATCCCACTCTGCCATGAAGACTTCAGGCTTAAAGTGGTTAATGCCAGCTTCCTTTGTTAGTTTGACAAATGCTTCATGCATTTTGCCTGCCACTATATTTGGGTCTACAGGGTAACCACCCATGGATAAGTTGATTAAGTAGTCTGTGGGTGTGATTACCTTATTCCCCACTTGTTGGATGTCCTCATACTGATTTTCTGGCCAAAAAGTAACAAGTAGAGGCCTGTGCTCCGTCTCTCGGATAATGAATAACGTATCCTCAAACAACCTACCATTGAGAGTTATACTTCCACGGTAGGAGCACTTGCCAGCACCTTGCTTTTGGGAGTGTGCCCTGTTTACCTCTTCTCGATTACCTTGAAGATATATCTCTATAAATTCTCCTTTATTGTCGTTATTTGTTACCAAGATGACTCCGTAACGAAGCTGAGAGTTCGTGTTGATTTTGTCATAATAGTAGTTACTTTCATCTTTTGCATTTACGCTGTAAAGTCGAATGTTTTCTTGAAAATCGAATACTTTTTCTGAACCAGGTTCTGTAGACGCCATCTTTTTATCTCCAATAATAGTTATTTTTTGGTTTATCTGAGTTGCTGGATCGGCCTAATCATATTTATAGATAGCAGTTACGCTTTTTACCGACTTCCTTAGCGTTAGAGCTTAGATTCCTCATATTCCAATTTAAATCGGTATACCATTCAGAAGTCTCATATTCATCACCCAAAATATTTTTCGATAGGTTAAATGCTCTAAGACCTATCTTAATATGAAGCTCTGAAAAGTATTTGCACAGTAGCAATTCATCAGCTCTCGTTTCAGATAATCCTTCCTCAATTATTTGCCGGCTGAGTTTATTGTTATAGGTGTGGAGTGAATTAATCCACTGACTAGCTTCATTTTGCCAAATTTGATACAGGTCATCGTGAAACAGGTTGTTAAGCAATCCGAGTTGAAATGACACCGCTTGAACTAAATTGTTGTGTATAGCCTGCAGATTATCGTTTGCTTGAGGTGCCCCCCTATCCGCCGCGAAAACCTGTTCTTGTTGGAACTGAAATAGCACGAACAACTCTTGATCAGCTAAATTATTTGGCCTAAATTCATACTGTCTAAAGCTATTTATCCGGTTTAGGCCTGTACCTCTCAAAAACTCCTGATATAGCTGCAACTCTTCTTCTGACTGAAATTCCATCCGAGTAATTCCTAATATATTTAGAGGTATAACTAACATTAAACAAAAGTGCGTCCACCGACAAGTTTTCCAATATATCGCAGCGCGCTTCGGCCGACCACCCCCGCTTTGTCTACCTGACCAGCATGGGCCAAAATACTTTCTCTAAGTTGTTCGATGACCTTGAGAATCAAGTAACCTGCGTAACCGCTGGGCAACAATTTGTCTATTGTCTAGTCCAATCACGCCGACGCCAAGTGGACACAGTTAAGACTCTCCACCTCCTGCCCAGCAATCAGCAAAGAGAGTACTACATTACATATAGCCCTATTTACAGGTGTGGATTACTTTTTTCGGTACTCACGTTGGTATGTTTTATCTAAGGCGTAAACAACAAACTAAGCGTTTATGGTAATTTTAAATATAAGTATCACGGGCATTGTTCCCGATGTAGTCAAAGCAATAATGAGCCCCTAAACCAACCTAATTGCTAATTGAGAATGTGCCTCTGGGACGGTGGATTAGACAGTTCCCTAACATTGATCTTCAATTATATAGGTGGTAGAGTGCTTCCGTGGTTATCGCGGGAGGCCACTATTAACTACCTGCAAACAAGAGGATAAGCTTATGAGCTTTGAATTCACGTGTGAGGACGTCAAAACCTCAGTAACTAAAAATGGTCAACCAAGCTACCATTTTCATAAAATGGATCAAACCGCACAATTGCGTTTAGGCGTAACGCCGAACAGGTCCGTCAACCGTTGGGGAAGCGAAAGTATTTCCTTCAATTTCCGCGGTAATCGACACTCGACAGTCTCACCCCACAATATAGATCGCCTGGCCTGGAAAGGTCAGCTCATGGTGAATGAGCGATGGTACGATGAGATAACACTCATTTCAGAGCTGAAAACATTTCCTAATGGGTCTCAAAAAAATGTAATTGTTACACTGTGGAAGGATGGTCAGATTGAAGATAAACCGACTGTAAGTTGCTGTGATGACTTAATTATGGCGGCAATGGAAGATCATCCTTTAGACCCCAAGATTGTTACAACGGAATTACATCAGGCTTTTTGTAAGTTTTCTGAGGAAGTTAAAGGCGACCGTTTTCTGCCCACGATCTGGCTAATTGAACAGCAGCGAGTTCTTTCCAAAGAAAACAAAACGCTAAGGCAAGCTAATAGTACTCTCTTAGAGGAGATGGCTAGGATTACAGCGCTTAGTGATAGGGCTAAGTTACCTGATTCATCTCCTAAAAAGACAGGCTCACCCAGTCTCAGCGACATGCCTTATCTTGTAAAAGGGGCGGGGCTTGCCTTTAGAGGTAGAAATAATCAGGCTGCAATTTGGGTGGAAATTCTCGAGGATGAGGACTTTGACGGTTCGATTACTACCAGGAAGATCTGGAATAATTGGGCAGGAGGCCAGGCGGAGCGCCTAGAATATGCGGAGTCCTTAATAGGAAGTTATATTAGGTATGACACATGGGGTTCGTTCTCAGGCGATTGGTTCTGGAATCTCCACCTCCATAAGATACCCGTGTAATATTATTGTTTGGTCGGTATGGTTAGCCCTAGTTGCTTTCTATACCTTCCTGGCTACGTCTGTTTTCTTTCGCGCCCTCTCAAGCGACTTCAACCCAGCATGTTGATTCAGGCATGGGCAGGTCACCAATTGTATCTTTGGTTAACCCTAAACTGGCTACGTAGTGATCGCCTTTGGGCTAGTTTGAAGAGCGCTCCGTGAAATCACATCAACGCTAAACTTTTTATACTAGGTGCTTTGATTCGCTTGTGTGGGCTTAGGCTGAGCGAGCTTTTTGTGCTGCCTCATTATTCAAGGGTATTTTAGCAGTGAAAAATAATAGGAGTTTCCAGTGAAACTTACTCTCAAGAACTACATGTCAGGGTGGTCTCATTTGGCAGTCTATATCGCAATAGTGCTCTTGCCATGTCTTATTCTGGCCGCTACCATCTATATGGCTGCGAAGTCGTTATTTATATCCTTCGAATTGTCGGGATATGCCATTTTCGTTGTCCTCTGTTTATTTGGTATGGTATCGGTAGTTACGTCATCAACTATTTTTTTGTTTTCAGCCTATAATTATATAAGGTTGAATATGAATTTAAGGGCCGGCGCTTTATGTGTATTCATATATATTCATGTCACCGTGATCGTGACCACTGCCATGATATTTAGCAGTCACCTATTATGGAAAAGCGGGCGGATCAAGAGCGGGGATACAGAGGATTTTTTGGTGGTTTTGCTCGTAACCTAACTTTTTTCGAAGTTTCTGCACAGCGAAATTTGGTGGCTATCTATTTTGGCCTATATACAGGGGTTTTTTTGGTTTTATAGTTGATTGAGAGGTACTGTAAGCACAGGGCCAACCATCCAGACTTATGGAAAGAACCACCACCGATTTGTTCATGGCCTTAGAACTAAACAAGTAATCGCCATTCGCAAGTTTGCAGCGGAAATACTTAAAGGATAGACATCAAGTTTTCAAAAAACTATTCTAAGAAAAACTACAAAATCATGGAAAAGTCATGGAATACATAGCATACAAAAAGCTTGTTGCAGCCATTGCCGTTGGCAAACAGCTTCCTGATGCTGTCTACGTGCACGAAAGCGCGATAGATCTATTGCCTGGCGAGATTGCTAGGCTCACTCTCAGAATAGGGGCCGCACTCAAGATCGATAAAGGTGAGTGGAATATCATTAAATTTTACAAACGTGATTACAAGCTCGCACTTTTGAGCTACCCAGACTTTGACGATGACAGTTATCCAGCCTTGAACACAAGTTTCACTGTGGACTTACAAAAGCTCTCAGTTAGAAAAGCTAACTACACCAAATCAGACAATCCCCCCATACTCCACAGAAAAGAAACCTTTGTTTCACCTACCTATCCTCTTCACGAGCACTTTAAGTCTCTTACAACCGAAGGTGTAGCTATTGGTTTGTATGACAATGTGCGGGCTATAGGCTTCAAGAAAAACTGGCTGCGTCTAATTGCTCAAAAGGGATTTAGTCTCAACGAAGATGGCAGGCTTTTACCATTAGTAGACCTGCCTCAAGACCATTCGCCAAGTAATAATATCACTGGAAAGATAGAAAGGCACAGAACTGCGATAGACAGAAGCCACCTATCACAACCAATGCAGGTACTTGCCCGGCATGGTTATTTAGATGGGGACTGGTCTGTTCTGGATTACGGGTGCGGCAAAGGAGATGACCTCCGTGAACTTGAAGCCCATGGCATAGATGCTTCTGGGTGGGACCCAGCTCACAATCCTGAAGGAATCCTTATTAACAGCGACATCGTGAACCTTGGTTTTGTGTTAAATGTTATAGAAGAACGCAGCGAACGCGATGAAACTCTGAGGCGCGCATGGGAATATGCCGATACATTGATGGTGGTGTCAGTTATGGTGGCTGGGGAATCAACAATCAGTCAGTTTCAAGAATATAAAGATGGTGTGATTACCAGCCGAAATACGTTCCAGAGATATTATAGTCAGGGCGAGTTTCGATATTACGTAGAAAGTACACTCAAAGAAAATGCAATCGCAGTTGGCCAAGGAGTTTTTATCATCTTCAAGGATAAGCTTGAAGAACAAAATTTTCTTGCCGAACGTCAGCACATCAAACGAGACTGGCGCCAAAAGACCCAACGACAGATAACAGAGAGGCAACCCGCTCTTAAAAAGGATTTAATTGAAAAGCATAATGAACTATTTATCGACTTCTGGAACACTTGCTTGGAAATAGGCCGCATTCCCGCCAACAGCGAGTTCGAATATTCAGACCAAATACGCCGTGTGGCAAGCTCTCACAACAAAGCATACGAATTGTTAGTTGACCATTTTGGCGAAGAACTAATGTTTGAGGCTGAAGACAAACGCAAACAAGACTTGCAGGTCTATTTTGCACTAGGGCTTTTTGAAAAACGAAAAACTCAAGCTCAGGTGCCTGATGGACTAAAACGCGATATTAAGGCCTTCTATCCCTCATACAATGCCGCCTTAGAAAGCGCAAGTGAGGCACTCTTTTCTGTGGGTGACCCAGCCATTATTCAGGACCTATGCGAGGAGGCCTATGCAACTCTTCAATGCGGAGAAATGATCAGTGGCCATAGCTATACTTTCCACAAAGATAGGCTGGATGAGGTGCCTTCGCTGTTGCGAATTTACATAGGGTGCGCCACGCAGCTGTATGGGGACCTAACAGACATCCAATTAATCAAAGCTCACATCCGGTCAGGGAAGGTGAGCTTTATGGGCTATGATGATTGGAACAAAGCAATACCGTGCCTGACTGAGCGCATTAAGGTAAAAATGAGAGAACAGGACATAGACTTTTTTGATTATAGTGAGAAGTTTGAACCACCACCTTTGTTCAACAAGAGCCGTTTTGTCACTGTCCATGTATAGTGTCCTGGTGGATTCGGAGCACTTTATTTATTTGAGGGTAACTGTTTCTGAATGATTATATTTTTTAACTTCAAATATTTCTGGCATAAATTTAAACCAATCGAAGAGCGTTATGACAAAGTTTTTCACATCACGACGGTAAGGCGTTTGGTCGTCTAAAAGAGCGCTGTGCAGGTGCTTAGTTAACAACCCAAAACCTACCTCGTTGCCATACCCTACGGTGGACTCTACCCATGCAAACAAACGGCTACGAAGAAAGCGTAGTTTAAGGGTTTCAGTATCAATGCTTTTGAGGTCTAATTTAAGCAACTCAAAATCATGAACTGAGTATTTGTTATCAAAGTCCATCATCAATATATCGTTAGGATTCGTAAACAGAAGTTCATGTGCCCATAGGTAACTGACTTCTTTTTGTAATTTTTTGCTTATCTCAACAGACCATTCTTGTTGATCTTCTTTGTCCTTTGAGACTTTAGCCATTTCGACTTCAGATACCATTGCTTCATAAAGCGCCTCGTCAATCCACTCAACCTCCTGCTCTATAAATCTGCCCAACTTTTCCAGGTCTGCCATTTCGGGTTTAAGGCGTGTTCCAATCTCTACATTACCTGCACCAGAAATGCTGAGCCCCCTATGGGTTAAATTAGCACTCCCCAAAAATATTGTCTGTCTATCAATTGAATAAAGCTTGGCATGCAGACCTAGATTTACTCCAAACTTATGGCCTTTGGATTGACACCATGTGAAAACCTCCAAATCAGAGGCCCCAAATACCAAATCACCTTTAGCCCAACGACAAATTATTTTTACAGATACCGTTGGGGGGACCCTTTCTAGCAGGTGCTGAATAGCTTTAGTTTTAACGAACGCAGAGCAAATTGTGAGCTCATGTGAGGCACCATCAATGTGTTTTTTCAGGTCTTCGGTAAAGTCACTAGAAAACAAGAGCATAGTTATTTCACGTAATAGTCGTCAAAATAATCATATATTTTGTCGTAGTTAGGGAGGCCTACTATATTATCTTTCACATTAATAATCTTACATTCCTTAGTGCCACCGATATTAGGTCCACGGAGGCCTCTTCCGATAATTTGACTATATAAAACTATTGAAGCAGTGGGCCTTGCTATAAAAACCACATCCGTTTTAGGCGCATCAAACCCAGTCGCAAGCACCCCAAAGTTCGAAAGAACATTAGTATCCCCTGTCTTAAAATCATCTAAGATTGTCTTCCTCGCAGATGTGAGGGTGTTACCGTCAACATGTGCAGCTTTAATTCCCTTGTATTTTAAAATAGATGTAAGGAATTTAGAGTGTTTTACATTACAGGCAAATAAAAGAATCTTGATTTTTGGATTCTCTTTAATAAGTCCTAAAAGCTTGTAAACTATCACCAGGTTCCGCTGTTCTTCTAAACCTAGACGCCTTAAGAAAGAGGCTGGAACAGATAGGCTACTTTCGAAGCTAGCAACCTCTGCGCTCGATAAGCTTTCGTTGGATCCTTGTATAATATCCATAGATGTTGCTGCCATAACGCCAATTTTTCGAAGATATGAAAAGACGTTACCCCCGTCAGGACATTCTAGCCTCACAGGCGTTTCATAATAAAGCTTTGCTAAGCGATGGTTGTTTTCATCGTCATCTAACGCACGTCCAGGTGTGGCGGTTAAACCCATCAGTAAACATCCGTTTCTTACTATTTTTTGAATGAGTTCTTCGTAGGTTGCCGCTAGACTCATATGTGCTTCATCTATTACCAATAGTGAACAAGACTTAGTAAAAGTTTCAAATTCTGTTAGAGAATTGTTTAGATAAGAACGCATAGATTGAAGCGTCGAGATGATGATCGAAGAATTTGAATTATTGATCCCCTCTAGACCATTGTGATCCCCATCAACGATCCTCACATCGACATCATGTGTTCCAACATGTGCCCAAACCTCTTCAAAACCTGTGGCTGCCTGATCGACTAATTCAATAGAGTGCGCAAGCCAAATTATATTTTTTTGTGGGCTTACTTTCAGCTGATGCGCAATAACTTCCATCGCTGTTCTTGTTTTTCCAGAGCCCGTTGGCATCTGCACAATAAATCTACTGCGAGGAATATTTAAGTGTTTTAGAATTTCCCAAAATATTTTCGTTTGAAAATCTTTTAAAGTTTTGAATGGCGCTTTTGGTCCCTCGCAAACCGTCACTGAAGTTCTTGTTGGTTCAGGCTCGACTTCCTTTTCATATACAAGTCCGTACGCCTGAAAGGTATATTTCAGGCAGGCCTCTATGAATATCTGACTCGAATCTAGGGGGTTTATCCCTTTTTCTAGCAGCTCCTTGCGTTCGGCGCCGTTAAACCTCGAATGTACATCTTTCCAAAACTTTACCGATGACAACTTTTGGTTTTGAGAAAGGCTTAACAATAGTTTGATCTGCCCAGCCTTTCGATTCATCGCTATTATTTCATTCTCATCATTAGAAAGCTTCTCAAGGAAGTCTGACACTTCTTCATAAAGACTTGGGCCAATTAACTCTTGAATTTCAGGTGTTGAGAGTATTTCAAGCATCGAGGATACGAGTCCGCAATGGTATCCTGCTCTGAAGATTCCAATTTGATTCGATTGTCTCAGCAACCTCCATTGCGTTAATATTTCTCGAATCTAAGAAACCTTGAGCTTTATGGTGTGATTGTAACAATATTGCTACATGACCCAAAATCTTGTCACCTATTTCTCCGTCAGTGATATCTAATAGACTCGCTATCCATGGATGATTTTGATTTAGATAAAGCGAAGATTGACCCCCTTGTTGATCATATCGAGACATTTCCATACCCCCCCATTTCGTTATTTGTATTGAAAGTTCCTCCTTAGTATGCCGACTCGCCTCAAGAGACTTTACATTCTGAGATACCAGAGAAGTATCTTCTTCAAACCATGATTCTATTTTATCAGCCTTATCTCTAAACGCCTCTGCTAAAGCCTCATACTGAACTCGAGTTAGTGAGACACCTTTTTGTGTCCGCGCAAGGGCGCCAGTCTTTTTGTCTGTATAATACTTCCGGACGTCAAGTAGCTGAAGGTCATTATAAGTACTTAACTCACACACTAGAGGATTTTTTTTGGATCCAGCGACTAGGAGTATTTTATCATCATCATTTATCATTTTTATTAGCAGCCATCTCCGTTATGTATGTATGGGCATACATGCCCCAGTTAGTTCGAAGCGTTTCTAAGAGGTCAATTACTCCCGGATTTTTAGATAGCTTTGATTCAGCTTTGACATAGGCCAGTAACAGTAAATCAACAACACACTTTAATTCTAAGGCAAGAGCTTTTGATTCACTGTCTGAGTTTTTTGCAATGTTTTCTGCCAGTTCTTTTATCCTTTTCATTAACACATGTGAGTTGTTATAGAGTACAACATCATGGCCGCCTAAAGATTTTAATTCGATAAAGTCTCTACCCTTCCAGGTGCTCTCCTCAATCGTATATGGCTGACTTTTCCAGGCCTCCAAAATAGCAAGCTTATCGCCAGCTTCTCTATATTTAGTGATCTCACCTATTAGCCTTAGACCAGCTCCTTCTGGGTCGTCGACCGGAAGAGAAGTGTCCTCTATATTTTTAGTTTTGACAATTCCCTCAGCTACTTTGTGCCCTGAATTGTGCTCACCTTTATCTGCCCGTTCTCCCTCATCTCTTTCCGCCCTTTCGTCCCATTCTCTTCGAATTGAATCTAGGTACCCTTTCACAGTAGGATTGATTTGTTCAAATATCATCGTTTTAAGTTCCGTGACTGGAACAGCTCCTCTTTTGATATTTTTCACCTGAAAGATACGATCTAGTAATGGACTGAATTCGATCTCACATCCCCACCATCGGTCAATCTCGTTGAACCATAAACTGGCTCCTGGCCAATAAGGCACAGCTCCATAGGCCACCTCTCGACCATTACGCATTATAGAGATACCTTGATTGCGATCAATATATCTGTCTTTTACCTCTTTCCGTGTGCCAGTCTGACGCTTACCGCGGATGTCACTAGGCAACAAACTTAAATTGATTGTTATCGTGTCTGTTTGCCCTTCACGGTCAGCTATATCCGGCGGAACTAACCATTCCACCTGTATTGGTGTAGCTAAAGTTGCGGGTTTATCATTTGGGAACTTTGTACCTTTTACTGTAGCGTAGAGGGGATCAATAGCATAAACAGGTTCTCCATTTACAAAAATTGAGACGCCACTCCAAATAAACTTTCTAAACACTCTGCCGAAGTAAATTTTAGTTTCAGCTATAATTTTGGTCCCATTTTCGACCTGCCTGTCGTAATTCGTCCATTCTACCAATGTACCCGAACACTCAGGCTCTAGATGTTCAAGCCAGCTGGGGAATTTTGATTCTTTAGGTGGATCAATGCGCACTGCTACATCATTTGGTGTAGATATATCTAAACTAGTTGATAGCCATTTTTCGTCATTTGTTATTCGAGAATATACGCTAACGTTTTGACATTCGTGTATAGCTCCCATTGTCATCCCAACGCCAAATCTACCAATGCCACTTCTATCATTAAATCGACTGGAGTACCCCAAGACTAAGCAGTTATGAATAAGGTTTGGGACCATTCCATCCCCGTTGTCTACAAACGCAACCTTAGTAATATGCTCATAGTTTCTTACTTTTGTTTCGGTTTGAAATTCTATATGGATTTTCGTGGCGTTTGCCTGAATTGCGTTGTCGATAGCTTCAGCATACGCACTGTAACAATCAAAATCAGAATCACGCATAGACTGCAGAGCTTGACCAGCTGATACCGGGGTTATAGATTCTGTCATTAGCATTCCTTTAATGATTAGTAATTAACTAGCTTTTTAAAAGTATTAGAAAAAACAATAATATTCTCCACTATATAGTTAAATTCCTAAGAAGATTTCTTAAGTTAAGATGTTTTTAATAATGGTCAAGTTAAAAATTAGCCACGGTTTATGCTTAAAACGGATTTCCACCCTCGACTCGAATACCTGAGGTGCTAGATGAGGCAACAAAATCTAAAAGAACTTGTTCAAGCGTTAAAGGATTCCATGCAGCTGCAACTAACCAATCATGAATCATTGACAGCCCACCATTGGAATATTGTTCGAACAAAGCTATAGAGTCTGATAAATTCTCATCCTTTATTGCAATAATGTCCTTCTTCAACAATAGCCCAAACATAAAAATAATATCGTGCTGCCCAACGCGAGTACCTCTAGATCCTGCGCCAGAAAACGTTCCGAGAGTGATTGATGTATGATTACTCGGATCAACATCTTCGGTGGTTTCAAATTGCATACCAACCATAGCTGCAAAAATTATCAAATCTTTGATGTTGTCAAATGGCTTTAGCCCACCGCTTTTGCCATCCAATGAACCATAAACCAATAAATTGACAACATCTTTATATTTGTCGTTTCTCCTAACCCCTTTGTTACCTAGTGAGGTGCTCAATGTGCTACTCATAAAGGTACCCCTTCAATAACGGTTCTATCAATATCACAGCCATATCGACTAAGAATAAACTCTTGTCCTCGAATATTGACTATGTCAGGGGGCTTTACACCCTGCTCTGCAGTTTCTTCCAAAACCAAATTGTATTCTTTTCCAATAAGGCCTCGCGCTGCACCATCCATTTCACCAGTCCACTGGCTAGATGACACCAGAAAAATGACCTGATCAGCAAATTGAGGAAGCAGTTCAACCACAACGTTTCTATATTTATTGTCCAACACACCAAAGGGAGCATCTATTACAAGTGGAGCGACAGTGGCAGAGCTTAGTATTGCATCTCTAACCTTTCTATTTTTATTTACAAAACTAATTAACGCAGCTGTAATAGTGAGATTCAATAGTAAGTTGAGACCATCACCCTGTGCAACTTTGTTCCCATCCTTATCAAACAAAGAAATGGCGAAGTCAGCGTTGTTAACTTTAATGTTGAAATCGTGACGAGAAAACTTTTCTAACGTTGCATTAACCTCATGAAGGACGTGGATTCGAATGTTTTTTTCTGTTTTATCTAAGTGTGACCTTATAAAACTTATTATATCACTTACGAACTTTAGCTTATGATTTAGGGAGTTAACAACACCCGTATTTGGAGTCACCTGTCTCAGTTTTACATTTTCAGATTGTATTTGTTTGGTGAGGCTCTCTATATGGACAGAGGCCTTAGTCAACATCTGCTCTTGGTCCTTAATATCTGCCTTTAGGTTAGTCTTTATTTTCGTTAATCGTTGGATTTCAGTTTCTGGAATGCTTTCAATTTGCAGTTGGACCTCTTTTAGCTCCAAGGTAGTCTGCTGTAACTCCACCTCTTTATCGTCGGACTGCGAGAGAGAGTTCGATATAATACCAAGACTGAGATCAGACAAGGTATTCACATCTTGTATTTGGGATCTAATTCCAGCCAATCTTGCCTGCAATAGTGGATTAGCTGCCTTTGACAACATGCTTGTAATGTTTTGGAGCGCTTCGTTGTTGGAGCACAAATCATTTCCACATATACACTTTTTCGACTCTAATATGTCTTGTATGAAAGTTTGGTTATATGGTTCTGGGAGTCTACCTTTCAGCTGCGCTTCATCAATAAAATCAAGCGACCTATTCGCAAATTTATGACCGAAAATTGCCCAACCATACTTTCCTATATTGGAATATCTATCCTTCAATATATTATCAAGTCGATCCTGGCAGTGTTTGACCTTGGCCTCTAGTGCTCTTTCCCTACCCCTCAATTCAGACAGGTTTTTATTACTTATGTTAGATAATTTATCTTCAGTATCTTCAAGATCTCTTTCTTTAATCGGGATTATTTCTTCAGCAGTCACCTTGCTCTCTATGTACCTATTAAGCTGAATCTCTCGAGAACTTATCACTTTCTCAATTTTTTCTGCTTCACCGGAAGTGTCTGACTTAGAAATTTCTTGTCTAATTTGTTTTTTCATTTTTTCAAGATCAGAAATCAATTCTTCTGCAACTTTGAATCCAAGAACGTCTCTAATCGATTTTGCTAAATTACCTCCTCGATTTCCAACTTCAACAGCGTTACTTCCTTCGCCTTGAAAGAAAAAATATTCTGCCATTTCCTTTGGAAGAAAGCTGTTGATAATCAGCTCTGGCTGGTCCATCGCTGGACCATATACACCTGCATCAATTTTAAATAATCGAAGTTCTGACTTGTGTGAGATTTCTGTATATCTTCTCAGCAATGAATATTGGATTGCCTCCTCTTGAAATAGAATTTCAACGCTGCAGACATTTATACCATTTTTTTTAGCTGTATTATTAACAAGGCTTTTAGGTGACCTAAAGTTACTCGTCATTGTCTCAAAAAACGCCCACTTAATTGCGTTTAATAAAGCTGTTTTACCTACACCGTTTTCTCCATGTATGAGCGTGATATTGCGCTTTTCGTCTAGAGAGAACGATAGTTCGTTATCACCATAATATTGTCGGAAATTTGTTATTTTTATTTTTTCAATTTTCATTTAACTCATCCATGTAGTTATTAAACTCAGAATCAATTATTTTTGACATTAGAGTATTTTTACCCCTCACAATGCCATAGGTTGCTTTCTTTTCCAGGGTCAACAGTTTTGTAACCGTTCTCTTTAAAGTATCATTTTCCCAAGTCAAACTTTCTTCTTCTGCTATTTGTCCTAATTCCGCAATCATATCTTTAAGTTCTGACATGGCTCTATAACTCCCTATAATCTATATTGAAATCCGCTGCTATCGCACCTACTTTTGGTTCAATATCTAATCGGTTGCTAGCAGACTTAACGAAATCCATTACTCTTGACAGTTCCTTCCGTACTAGATTTTCAAAAGATTTATCACCAGAACTGTTTGCTGGCAACACGACGAAGTCAAATATTTCTGCAAACTCCTTCCCAGGATAACGCCTCAAAATGCGACCGCGACGCTGAATAAACTGTCTCGGGTTTGAGCTACTAGCTAGTATGAATGCCCTTTTACATGCTGGTATATCTATACCCTCATCTAAAACCCTCATTGATACCAATGAATCAATTGCCCCAGACGTAAAATCCGACATAATCTTCTTCCGATCTGGCCCACTTTCAAGAGAAGTAAACCTGGATACACTCCAGCCTTTTCCTGATATAACAGTAGCCATTTTTTGCAATTGCGAAACTGTTTCGGAATCATCATATTCTCCGTTGGCTGACCCCTCTCCAACATAAAAAAGTGTGTGTTTTTTATTTTCAAATATATAATCATCAAGAACTTTTGATAGTACAATATCTTTGTTTTGGCAATTTTGAATAATTTTATTGCGTTTTCTGATTGCATTTGAGAGTGCCGTATTATTTTTAGAACTATCGATTTGAAAGAGACGTGCAATTTGTTTAGATAATTCTTTATAACTTTCTCTCTCAATCTCTGTAAGGTATACCGGCACTATGTAATATCTATATGGTGTTAGTACACCATCAGCTAAAGCCTCAACTAAAGAATAGTCAGCAACTACACTCCCATAATAAGAGGTAAGTAACTCTTTTTCAGTTTTTTGGTCCTGCACATCTATCGCATCTAGGGTGGCCTCTTGCGTTTCCACAAAAGGGGTCGCAGATAGCCCTATTCGGTGACTGCACTCAGGCAGCATACTAATAGCTAAATCTGTGGCATGCCTATGGCATTCATCTCCCACGAAAAAAACATTCTCCCTAGCAACGCGTGATATTGCCTTTTGAAATGTATCAGACTTAAGAGTGTTATTAACCACAACAACTGAAAGGAATTCAACAGTTCCTGAAATTAGCAGATTGATTTTATCATTCAATAAATCAACCCAATCACTTTCTCTACGATAGCATTGGATAGGTTTCATATTAAACAGCCTAAGTTCCTCTACCCACTGGTCAGCTAACGCTTTGTAGGGAACAGCTATTATCGCTAACATTTTTCTAGGAGACGTAGACTTGTTGAAAATTGTAGTAATGCCATACATCGCTGTTACGGTTTTTCCTGACCCAGTGGCCATCCTGAACAAACCCTTACAGTCTTGTGAAAACCAACTTTGCAACGCTAGCTTTTGGTGATCCCGTATGCTAAATGTTTCCTCACCTATACAAGATGGCAGCTGGGGGTAATTATTCGCTTTAATCAAAGATAGTTCGTTAATTAAGTCAATTTCTGTAGCAACCAATCCTGATTCTTCTGATTGATTCTCCCTGTAATACTCCGATATTTTTTCATAGAGAATAGATGGCATATCAACTGTAATAATTCCTTTTTCTCTTCCGTACCACAAGTCTTCAAAACCCTCTTCAAACTCATGTGCATATTCATTGTAAGTATTTTTTTCCCAACTCTTGTACAAAGTTAAAGATTCAAAATTTAAATCTGGCTTAATCGCACTAGTGGTTTCATTCATAGATCCACAGAATAGAATTTTATCTCCGTATCTATCTTCGACTATTCCAATTTTCTCATGGTACATGCCATTTTTTTTATATGCGAAACGCATTTCCAACTTTCCACATGCAATAAGTAGTGAAAAAACGCGAAGCCTATGCACCTCTACCTTAGTATTTGTTCGCGCAATTATATCCGCCAGTTCATGCACTAGCGCATGGGAGAATTGCTTTAGGTCGTTTCCTTCCTTAAGTGCATCAAACTCCTCATCGGTTACTGTGGCTCCTACGACAAGTCTCATTTTCCCATCATTTTCCACTATCGATGATATGCCTTTAAGAGCATATGCTAGAAGCGATGTTGCAAAATAACCTACGGCCCTATCATAGCGCTTTGCTACAGATAACAGAGGGATATAAAGATCATTTAACAAGTCACTTTTCCCACTTCTATACACCGATTTCAAGTTAAGATCTTTTAAACGATCCATCGTTTTATGCCCCTATAACGAGCATATATTGCACGCTTGATCTTCGGGGTCGTCATCTTCACCGCTCTTTAAAATATCTTGCCACCTTTCAGTAGTTTTTGAAGACCCTATTATTCCTTGCTCTTTTTCTCTTTTTTCAGCTTGAGCAACCAACTCGTCGATGCTTCCCTGTGAGCTCCATGTATACCCTGTATTCGGGATGGTGACCTCACCATCTTTCCAATCATATTTTTTACGTTCAATATTTTCAAATGCCTTTGCTTTCTCAAAAAGTTCTGGATGGTGACGCTTAAGCCCTAACCATTCCGATTTTCTCTGGAAAAAACAAAAATAGCAGCCTGATCGTGAACGCCATTTGTAATATTCTGGGATCCCGACAGTGTCTTCGAGCATTTGAAATACGTCGTCTCTGACTATTCCATCCTCAACAAACGGAAATACCGCTTTAATGGTGTCTTTTTGGCTAATGTACCCTTCACGATTTTCATCTGCTCTAATGCCTATATAAGAGATTACAGAATCATTACCAATGAACTCTTCAAAGGGTTTTATTTTCATCGCTCTCGTACACCATCGCTGCTTGGGTGAGGGAAGGAATTTATTATGCTGTTCGAGCCACTCTTCAAATGTTTTGCCGCTATTAAGGCGTGCAATCTCTTTGCCTAGATACGCTTCTAACTTATCAAGAAACTGATGCACTTCAGGCAATTCAGCTCCAGTATCTGTAAAGAAGTATTCAACACGGTCATGTATTTTTGGATAACGTTGAGAGATATAGATTGCTAAAGCAGCACTATCTTTACCACCGGATAGTCCTAATACATGGCGCACAGATGGGTCATTTGCGTATTCCAACAACGATGTACTCATTGGACTTCAGCTATTGACGTTGAGTTATCCATAACATCTTCCTTAATATAAATATCATCATTATGATTAAAATAAGTATCAATGACTTTTGCTAATGCCGCAAATTTCAGCTCTCGATTATCTAAGGTGTTTAATTCTTTTTCTAAGGAGGCTACAACAACTTTAATGCTTTTGGCAACTTTTGAATCGATGGAAACTGCCTTCTTAAAAAATTGTTCCGAACCTTTCTTGGTGCTGCTCAGTAAATAACGGTTTTGTTCACCAGAAGAACCCACCTTGCTCTTTGGTTGATTAAAATTAAGTATTTCTAAGTCATTAACTTGCTGAGCAAACTTCGTTAGCCTTGATTCAGAAACATCTCGGTCTGTATCTGTCCATTTTTCAGTAGATTTGTGCCCAAGAAACATAAGGATATTTTCTAGCCAGCTGTCATCATCTCCGAGTGTTTTAGTCAAGCGCATAATAAATGCGCGAACTCCGGTTGTATCTCTAGTGGAGGCCTCTAAACCTTCAAATTTTTCTAACATTATCTTTCGTACTTTAGAAACATTCAGGTCATTTCCCTGACCAAAAGCTGAACAAATAAGATTGAGTTGTTCTTTTTTCAGTTTTATGTGAGCATTATTAAGCATGTGGAGAACTTTCCTAAGTTCGTTAGAAAACCCAGAAAACTCCTCTGAACTTGCACTTATCTCACTAGCTTCTGGATACCCTAAAGCTTGCGGTAATTCTGTAAATATGAAGGTTTCAGGGGACTTAGCTAGCTGAAAGGCAGCTCGCACATTTTTTACACTGACTGGCAGGCCGTCTTGAGTTTTTAACGTGTAGTCTGGGAGCTTTGCAAAGGTGTCTACAAGAATAGTGGCAAGGTCTAACAGTGTTTTGTTGCCTTTATCTATCCCTAAAGCAGAAAAATACTGGTCAAAAATAACTTCTTTCTTGCCCTCTATCCTAACTCGCTGAAAAGTGAACGTGTCAGGGGCCTTAATAAACTTTTCAACCATATCCTGGGTGAATATTGGTCGATAACTATTATTTTCAAATACAGCTAGTTCATGCTGATTTATCAGAAAGGCAGAGACATATAGAATTGGTAACACGCCTGCTTTAACACCATAAGGGGCCGCCATAAGCTTGCTACTTAACTCCACAAAGGACCGTTCTTTCACTTCAGTACTAGCTAAAAAAATATCTAACTGGTCCCAAACTGGCAACAGATTATGTTTTTTCTTACCATTTTTTGCGGATTTTGACGGTGCCTTAAAGCTCCACAAGTTTGTTTTTTTATCAAGGGAGTGAAGGCCCGTTTCTTTTAATAACGAGCGATAGAGCGATTTTTCTGGTGGGAACTTCTCAATACCCAAGTCAGCCTCACCTTCACATGACAGCATTGCAGAGAGTAGTTTATTTCGCGCTGATACAGCTTGGGAAGATGGGCGGTCTCTGTTGATAAGTTCGTTATGAAGCCTAGGTGCTTTTTCATAAACAATTTCAAGTAATGACGAAAGCTCTTCTTGCAGACCCCGTTTGCTGACAACCGAAATGTCAATATTATTATGATACCATCGACCAGTTTCAGGTTTGTTCAATAAGTCACTTAACAAATCATTTTCTGCCATTTCAGCAGAAGTAAGTCTATCGTCAAATTCCTTTTTAGCCACTGGGTCTGAATGCATTTTAGGACAAGAAACACTAACCTGCCTCAAAGCTTGTGTTTCAGCAACAGCTTCCCTAAGCTGCGTTCCATTTAGGCACAAGGCAACAATGTCTAAATCACAGAAATACTTACACACCTCTTTAGCAAAAATCTGCTCATCCTCTTTATCTCCCGCTAGGTAAAATAAAATACGAGGATCGCCACTCGTTTTACCAACAGTTTTATAGCTTGTTGCGTCAATAAATGAAGACTGGAAGAACCGTAAAGCACCATTTTCTATAGTATATCGCCTAGCAACTATTGGGAGCATCACACTAGATTTGTTAAGCTCTGCAGCCAGGGCAAACTTACCCAAATTACTCCTTTCAATCTGCAGTGCTTCTTCTAAATCAAAGTCGCTACCCTGCCATACCCGATACTCTCCACTATAATTTCTATACGTTACAATTGACTGTTCTTCCAGACGGGCTACTGATTCGCTGGGCTTACTTTTAGCACTTCGAAAAATAGTATCAAGTAACGCTTCTGAGGGCTTAAACCCTCCCTTACTACCAATTATGTTTAATAGCCCAATCGTTTTTAATACGGAAATGTCTAACTCTTTAACGCTATTTAGTCGCTCAAGAGCCGTAACAACCTCTGCCCACCGTCTATGGATTAGATAGTCACCGATAGAAGATGCCTGATTAGTAATAAAATAATCATAAATTGAGTGGGGGTTCACGAAAGTCCCTATGCTTTCAAGCTTATTAAGCATGTCGAGCATACCAAAGTCTTCTCCACTTCCTAAGTAGCTAAATAGAGTTCGCTCATTTTGTGCAACTTTTTGGCAAAGCATTGGGAGCAAGGTAGCACTGACTGGGTGCAAAGGGTAACAGGATACAAACAATGAATTGGCTTCTTCTTCGGTTAGGCCAGACGGCAAGGCTCCTTGCATAGCCATGACAGAAACGATTTCTTGCACCTGTTCTTTTATTTGATCAGATTCTTCCACTGTAAAATTATGTTGGAAAGCAGATGCCACCACACGAAGTACTTGTTCAGCTGACTCTAGAAAAGGAACCTCTTCAAAACGCCCTTGCACCTTGGACCATTCATTTTTAAGATTTTCGCCCAATCCCTTAGCGTACTGTTCAAAAGATTGGTGCAGTAGGACGATTACATTAAGGTTAACACTCTGCCCTTTATAAGCATGCTCTGCCAGTGCTTGCAAAAGGTAAATATCATTAGCCCCATAGTGCCTCGCTTCATATTCAAGAAACTTTCCTAACTCATCGATAATGAGCAATATTCCTGGACAACCGTGATTTTCTAAGGCTCTTTGAAGCGCCTGAAATGCACCCACAACCTCAGTCGTCGTTACGGTATCCTTTTTCACTAAATTAGAAACAACCGAGAGACCATTAAAGCGGATTTTATTTTCCTTAGCATAAGATTGAGCTGCCTTATGAAGTGCAGCAACTAACCTTTGCCCTAGGGATTCAGGTGATCCTGTTAAGAATACTTTTAGCCAGCCGTTAGCATCACTTTCAGCTTGATTAAAACCATCAGAAATTTCACTACTTGCCTTGCCAAGTACTTCTTGAGCAACCTTAAATCCTTGACTCTTAGGGTGAGACAGCAATTGGCCTAAGAATGCCGATGCAGAGGACTTTCCTGACCCGTAAGGGCCAACCCAGGACCACGCCCTTGGCATGTCTTTATTTACAAATGTTTCAGAGACTCGCTTAAAGGTTCGGAGCGCTCTAGAAGTGGGAATGTAGTTCTGTGTTATTGCAATTACATTGGCATCGCGCTCTAAATTCACAGACCGGGTATAGTGTGTATTAACCGATACTTTTGCTCTGATGCTCATGCTACGACTCCTAACTTAATCTTTGTCACATTAGGCGAGTAATGCTTGTGCAGCATTTCTTCTGGGGCAGTCTGTTGAAGTAAATAAAGCTGATAAATTCCAGCTGTGTCACGGATTTCAAACACGCCCTTGGAGAGTTTAACCAGGTCCTCTATCTTCTTAATAAGCGCATTTTCTGATAAACGAAAAACAGCACCAACCGCAGTGAAATCATCTCGCGCGTACATTAAGTCATCAAGAGGCACAGACTGTACTTCCCGATATTCCATCAAAGACAGGATCGCATAGCCTAAAATTAGTGGCGGGAGGTTATCCCTTGATTCAGCTTTTGCGAGAAAATTCTTATTGTCGGTAGCACGAACCAGCAAACCTAATGATGCCATTGGTGAGTCAAGTGAATCTTCTAGCGGCGCGCGCCCTGAAGGTTTAGACAATGAATACATCCGGGTTAATAAACTGACATCATTTTTTATTGTAGATTGTGAGGGAGATTTACCTTCAAAACGAGCATCACGTACAAAATCTGATAAGCTTGTCATAAGCTCTTCTGTCGTAAATACAGGCTTGTGAAACTTATTAAAAAACCAATAAATAGCAGTCGCTTCAGTCACATTATTTACCAACAACCAGTGCAGGAGCCAGACAGTCGCTTCATCTTCTAAGAAAGGATCATAACCATCTTTGTCGAACAACATCTTACCGACGGATGTAGCTTCGTTGTTTCGATCTACGATTTGACACGCGCGCAACCAAAAGCGTATCGAAGACACCATATTTTTGCCAACGCCAAGTTCTACTGTTGCGTCATCGTCTGTAAAAATCGTACGCCTACGCTGCAAGGCTGAAAAGCCTTTTGTGAGCCATCCATATCGCAGAGCAAACGATTCATGACGCCCAAATGCTACATTTTTTCTGTCAAGTTTCATAAGCCATCTTCCCTGTTAGCTTTTATCTTTGGAACCGAGGTAAGGCTATTTTTGCGTAAATATACTTCTGCATTCATCAAAAACCATTCTTTCATATTCAAGCCTTTCTGGCCGAGAGCGTCGTATAATTCTTTCTTTATCGATGGGTCAATCTCAATTACTAGCCTGCCACTGTTACCCTTAGCCACTTCAATACCTCTTAGACTCTATCGCATATGTTATGTAACATAGAATACACCATAGCTGTATATATACCCAGTTATAATTTATCAATATTTAATAACTATGATCGCCAGTTATAATACTTAATATTATAGAACATTACCCGTTTTTAGAGAGTCAATATGAATCACCTGTGTCTCGATAAACTAGATATTTAATGGGCTTAATTACCTATACGAAAACTTAATACTTGCAGATTTACCATCACCATCAATCAAACTAAATTGGTAAGTTCCAGCTTGGTGTAGCGCCACGTTTGCTGCACCTTGTGCTGGAATCCATAGACTTTCTTGGCCGTTAACCAGAACTAACACTGGGTATTGTGCATTCTCCAAGACAATAGGTATGGGAACGCCTACACCTCGCTCTTCAATCACACTACCATCTACTGGAAAGCGCACAACTAACTCAGTGTGAGCTTTATCGACACTAACCAAAGCTTCTGGTGCTGCCTGTGGCGCTTGTTGTGCCAACTGCCCTGCTGGCAGCCCATCAAATACTTTATTCATCACTGGCACCGCTTGTGCTAAGCCTGTGTTCTTGGCTAGGTAATCACCTGTTGGCGAGCCTATCCAAATACCTACGGCATAATCACCATTAGTGCCGATAGCCCATGCATCACTGCCCCCTGGGCCTGTACCTGTTTTGTAGGCAACGGCTTGTCGTTTAATACGTCCATGTAACCTGCCTGCACCAGCCGTGTTGTTGCTAAGCAAGTGATTAATTTGAGCTATTTCTGCTGCACCAAAAAGAACCTGTGCTTCTTCTCTTGCTTCGATTGCAGCCACTGGTGATGTACTAATTCGCGTCACTTTGCCTGCATTTCCTAGCGCGGTATAAAGGCTTACTAATTCATGCAGGGTGAGGCCTGCCCCACCCAAGGCAATGGGTAAACCTTCCCCATGGCGTAATGGGATCTGGGCTTGGGCCAGTTTGCTTTTAAAGCGTTCTGGGCCCAATTTATTTAACACTTTAACTGCCGGAATATTAAGAGAACGCTGCAATGCCTCACCAATGGTAATGTCACCATAGAAACGGCGGCTTAGGTTTTGTGGCTGGTAGCCATTAATATTAATGCGTTCATCTTTAATCATGCCATTAAGGTGAATCAACCGCTCACTGGCGGCTTGGGCATAGATAAAGGGTTTAAGTGTAGAACCTGGTGAGCGAATGGCTTGGCTGTAATCTACAGCGCCAAATTGACTAAAATCGGTATAACTTTGAGAACCCACATAAGCATAAATCTCGCCTGTTTTTGCATGGGCTAAAATTATGGCCATGTTGGTCTGTGGCTGTAATTTGGTTAGCTTGGCAATGGTATTTAAAGTGGCCTGGTATTCAAGGTTAAGCGTTGTTTTGGCCTGAAAACTGCCTTCAGTCCTTAAACGATAAGCTAAGTGCGGTGCCATTTTAGGCATGGTTTTTATACGCTGGGGCAAAGGCGACAGCAGTGCTGTGGTGAGGTAATTCTGATCGATAATATGTTTGTTAAGCCCACGCTCTAACACTGAAGTTCGAGCTTCATCGGCCCTTAGTGGAAAACGGTCTGGGCGCCTGCGTTCTGGGGATTGTGGTAACGCCACCAGCAGCGCAGATTCTGCCGGTGTAAGTTCGTTTGCCCACTTGCCAAACCAGCTTAAGCTGGCCATTTGCACGC
>Ga0209482_1000520_pt1 | contig 32741 bp, 60 predicted proteins | sample CoawatmetaG10DNA_FD_187512 | JGI IMG/M metagenome (GOLD analysis project Ga0209482, IMG submission 187512) | Marine microbial communities from the West Antarctic Peninsula - Coastal water metaG104-DNA (SPAdes) (version 2) | ecosystem: Environmental > Aquatic > Marine > Coastal ...
ATTTACTTGTATAAGAGAATAATTATATTTAATAGTATTTTATCTGTTAAATAAATGTATATTTGTATTATTAATAAGTTCTTTGCTTGAAGATAAACGATAAGAATTTGCAATAAGAAAGTTAGTATAATTATTAAGATGTGCAAATTGAAATAGAATGTAACAGCCTTAACTGAGGGTAGGAAATAATCAGACAATAAAGTAATTAAGTTTACAATGCACGGAGGATGTGCAAAAGAGAATCCTAAGAAACAGAACATATTATCAAACTGTATCAGCAGTTGTGTTTATTGTAGAGGTGGTTAAGTACAGATAAGATTAGGGGTTTACGACCTTAACACCATTCCATAACTGAAATTTGGACAAAGAACTATTTAATATATTTATCTACTAATTTTCTTGCAAAAGACCTAAACCCAAGTACATCAATAACAATAGCACCTAAAACGTATTTATACCAATTAGGTAATTGATTTAGATTCTCGTAAGATATCCTAATATCTTCTGAAAGGTTTATAAAGTTACTTTCTTTAACCGCTATAATAAAAGGTGTAACAGTAGCAATAAAAACAGGTGTTAAGAATAAGTATGTTACAACTTCATCCTTAAAACTATGCTTTTTGTCTTGAGCAGTTATTAAATCAATCTGATTATCACTATCTGTATTAGAAAGAATCCTATCTACATTAGCTTTTGTTTGTGCTTCTATAATAGCAAATTCTTGTTCAAGTTTTATTTGCTTTAATTTAGATTTATTAGCTAAATAGCTTTTACCAATTCCTAATAAATTTCCTATAAGTCCAATTATGCCCATCTAAATTGTATTTGAAAGAATAATATAAATAAATTTACCTCTTTAAATTCAAAACCCTTTTCAGGTTTAAAATATTGCCAACCAACCATCATTGCGTTTGGTGCTAATAATATCAAATTAATTTCCATATTTATCTTCTTTTATCCCAACGTGCCTTATAATCTCTAATATCTAAGTGTGTAAAAGTGTTGTATCTGCCTAAACCACCAATATAAAAAGAACCTAACATTTCATTTACTAATAAGTTTTCAATAACATCTACAACTTCATCAGGTGTAAAAGTATTTATAGTAATATCAGAAGCCTTACCTAATATATGTTGGCTTGTTTTAACACCTCCTATGATACTATTATGCAATTGGCATCTATATGCACTATTAATTTTTATTGGTTGACCTACATACTCTCTAATTGTCTGTAACTGTATTGCTAACAACTTAATATTATCTAATACATCATTAGGCATTTCACAACCGCACTTGCAGTTAAATTCTGATTTGCTAAAATTATCTGTTAGTTTCATATTAATCTAATATCCCTATTAATTTCCAAATTACACTACCAATAGCAGAAAGTATAATTACACTTACGGCAACCTTTCCTGCGGTTACCTTATTTTTTACTTCAAGGTCTAAAACTCTACTTCTTATGTCTGACAAATTTTCTACAAGTCCTTTTTGATTTGTATCTCCATCACTATTTAAGATAGTTGTAATTCTTTGATTAAATAGGTTTTGGTTATTTATAGCACTTGCCATTTCATCTGAAAGCCTTTTTTGCTCATCAAGAATTTGCTCTAATAATATTTTATTTGTAGGGGGCATACTTAAAAGTTTTTTATTATTAAGTAAAAGAATACAGGAATTGAACTATAAAGCCAATCCAAAAACTCCATATTACCTTTACCTAATGCTTTATCGTAAACCAACTCTTTTAGAACGTAAATAAGAATAGCTATTAAACCACCAATATTTCCGAATAGTAACACCATTGGAAACCCTGTAAGCACACCTACAATGAAGTGTGCCTTATGGTCTTCTCTTAAATTACTAATAAAGTTAGCTAATTTTTTCATTAAAATTTATTATTTAAGTAGCTTACACCTACAAAAGAATGTATTCCCTCTGTATCTATATCTACGCTATAAGACTTCCAACCGTATGGATGCTCTTTTGATATCAACTCACCTTCTTCATTGAACTCATCTTCCAAGAACCAAGCCATATCTACACACCAACCCTCAGACAAAACTGCTTCTGAAATTACTTCTCCATCTTCGTCAAGTTCTTCTTTTTGAAGTGTAATATGCCCTAACTCAACTTTTGCAAATTTAAACTTTGGTACTTTATTGCCTTCTTCATCAGAAGTATGCAATTTATCGTATTTATTTAAAAATTGCTCTCTGCTATTAAATTCGTATTTTCCTACTATCATAATTATATTGTTGTTAAGCATTCTAATTCTTCGTCTGTTAGTATTGGAAATACTGCTAATGATTTTATGTTTCCTTCAAGAATTTGACCTCCATTTCCCCGATTAAAAGCAAAATAATTTAGAGTATTTAAAGTAAATGTACTTCCGATTGTACTTGTTGCAACCTCGATGCCATTAATCCACAAAGAAAAATCATTTTGCTTATACTTTATAGCACATTTTTTAAAAGTAGGCTCAACATTTCCAAAGTTAAATGTTAAAAATACTTGGCTAACATTTCCTAATCTAACGTTTGCAAAAATTTTATAATCAGTAACATCCTTTGAAAAACCTAATTTTACAGAATTGTTATGAGTTCCGTCGCTTATACTGACTGTTCTTTGTTTATTTACATTAGCTAAAGCAGAAATCTCCGCATAGAAAACACCTTGTGTTGAATCTATAAAATCTCCTAATCCGCTTCTACTTGCATTTTCTGCTAAACGAGTCTGAACGCTTCCGTTTGTAGGTATGTATGAAGTAATATTTCCTTCTTCTGCCTGCCCTTGTGTTACTGTACCGCTTACAGTACTCGTTAGTGTTCCTGATGTCGTTGTAAAAGTAATACGAACCCTATCATTAACACCTGTACCAGTTAAGCTACCCGAGTAAGTGCCTGTAAACGTTATTGTTCCTGTACCATAAAACGATACAGTATAACTACTTGCTAAAGTTGTGATGTTTTGTGTGACTATTAAAGCAGAATTTAAATATAAATTTGTACTCTGTGGCTCTATTAACCAACTACCTACACCGTTTTTATAGTTAATTCTTGGAATGTTATTGCCTTGTGAATTTTCTACTAAGCCTTGTGCATTGGTTCGTGTAGCACCACTTCCTCTTGTAAAGTTTAGGTCTGAGTCTATAACTTCTTTAACTGATACGTTTGTAATTGAACCTACAAAACCTCCATTTAATTGATTTTCTTGAAAAAATAAATTGCCTTGACCAATACAAATATTTGAAACTTCATAAAAACCTTCTCCTGAAAACTGCCCTTGCCTTGTAGAACCTCCAATATTTACATCTAAATTTCCCGAAGTATAGTCTGTTATTTCAAATTTTACTAAATAAGTTTTTCCAACTATAATAATGCCATTTTGTCTAAGTGAAGCATTATCATTTCCTGAAAAATTAGCTTTCCCTCCTGAAATAGTTATACCTGTACCTTTTGCCCAATCACTATCCGTTGCAAAATCTCCGTTAACTACCTTCTCCGCACTTAAACTTTGAATAGGCTTTGCAGAGTGAATCTTACCATCGCTATAAGCGGTGGGTGTAATTAAAATACTTGCTTTTTCTAATAAGTTTGCCATTATGATTTGCAGTTTTCTAAGTTGGTTAGTATAGATGTTGTTCCTACAACGTTTTCATAATAGGTTGCTCTTGATTTTAGAGAAGATAAAATAGATGGTATAGAACTAACCAAATCAGCATAAGACTTTCCCCAACTTATACTGTTACTTGTTACACCTACTCCAAATGAAGATGTTTCATATATTTTACCCCAATTGATATTGTTTGCCATCTTATTTTTTAGTTTTTACTTTGCTTAAATACGTTTTTAAACGATTTACATTTTCTTCTTTTGGTTTGTATGTTGCCATTAAAATACCCAATTTGTAGGATTAACATCTTTATCAGGGTCAATATCAGAACCACTATTATTCAAATATTCAGGAAACTTTGCACTATTAAAGCAAATATAATCTACAAAACGTCTTGTATAATATTCTGAAAAATCTCTTTGCTTTTGTATTAAAAATTCTATTTCACTTTTACTTACTGATTCAGAACTTTCTGAACTGTGTTTAAATACACCTCCGTTTTTAATTTGGAAAGAAGCGAATGGTAAATACTCAACCATTGCAAAATGTATCAGCATTGGCTGAATGTAATCTTTTACTAAAGATAAGTAATCGCCCGTTAAAGTATCTGCTACAATATCAGCGGAAATTTTATCATATAATTTAGAACCTAAATAGTTAGTAATGTGAATTTCTTGTGCTATTTTGATAAATTGTATAAACTTATCAGTATCAACATTACCATCAATGATAGTGTTTTTTACTAAGTCTGTTCTACTTATAAATAATGCAGTTGCCATATATCTTAACCTTTATAATTTGGATGATGTCCGTTATTTGCCATATCTTTTGGTGCAATTTTGGCTTCTTTATATTCTTTTCCTTTTGGTGTGTAACTTGAAGGTATATCATTTACTTCTTTACCCTTTGAAATATACTTTTCAGTTTTAGACTTTAATCGATAAAGGTTTTCATTAAAGAAATGACCACAATTAACCCCGCCTTTGAACCTAAAAAGTGAATAATTTTGTCCTTTATGCCCAAATGATTTATTTACACCGCTAAAACTTGCTTCTGCTATATCTTCTTTTCTGTAAACAACACCCTTTGCAGTTCTTGACATCATATTTTTACAAAACTTTCTCGACTTACCGCTTGAATATTTTTCAGCGTATTCATATCTTATTTTATAATAACTTTTATCTAATTTGCTTTCTTTGTTTGGTGCTGATTTTACAAACCCCGCAAGTTTTTGCAATGCGGTTTTCTTTTCTTTTACCAATCTATTTGCCCAAGTTTCAATGTCTTCTGCTTTTTCGTCATATTCTCTCTTTTCTACAAGTTCCCATTCATCGCCTATTGACTCCCCTTCTAAACCATTTTCAATTTCTTCAAATTGTTCGTCAGATAAATCGCCTTTACTCATTTTAACACCTGTTTCTTCCTCTCTTGTTTCTTCGTCTTTTACGTTATCTAAATCTAAGAATTGTAAAGGTTGTAAGGTCTTAAAATATAGGTTTAAAGCAATATCATTAAATGCTAATACTTTATCAAAGGCATCTGTTAAAAGGTCTTGAAATGGAGATATGACAACGTTTTGCATTAATACAGAAGCGTTTTCTAATTCTTGTGCATTGTTACCAAAACCACTATTATCTTTAATACCTAATAGCATAGGAGAAACAATTCTATGTGAAATCATTATTTTTTTCTGTGCTTCATCAGAAAGAAATTGATATTGGTTATGTGCATCTGATAATTGAACGGGTGTGATATCTGCTTGTGTTTCTTTTGAATCGTTAAAACTCAAAATGAAATTACCACTATTAGAACTACCCGAATATTTTTGCTTTATTTTATTTTCTATTAAAGTCTGCTTTTCTTCATCAGGAATACCGTTGTTAAAATTAATCAACATTGAAGGAGCAAGACCGTTTTTGATGTTGTTTAAATGAAAATTAGAAACCTCTGCTTCTATTTCTGAATACTGAATACCCGAAACATAATCAGGAGTACTATAATAGTACATACCCGCTTCATAAGGTTTCACGTAAATAATTTCAATCGGTGCGGGTTTTTCAGACAATCCAAAAGCGGGAATCCTTAAAGGAACCTCACTTGGCTTTGCATTTGCCCAATCAGGATGATAGTAATACGCTTGTATTTCTTTATCTTCTGAACCAACTTTCTCTGCTCTTAATGTTTCAATTGGCAAGTGTTCCACTTTTTCAATAGTCTTTTTATCTTTTGAATAAATTACCTGTATTGCACATTGACCTGCCAATTTTAAATCGTATGACAATCTCCTAACAACATCTTTTTTAAATAAAGAAATCATTCTTGCGTAAGATTCGGGTTTTCTTGAACTGTCAGTTGCATCTAAACCTCTACCGTATATCATTTGAGAAACACCAATAATACAAGCACCCGATGTTGCACTTCCATTAGCCTTGTCAATTAAGAATTGAAAAAAGTTATTATCTGCACCAAATTCAACCCATTCTTTATTTTTGGATTCAACTATTTTTGGAGATGTATAGGTACTTAAATTAACAAAACTAATTTTAGATTCGTTCTGTGTTTTAGCTACCGTTGGCTTTCTGTATTTATTTATGTGTTTACTCATAATATTATAAAATCGTTATTACCATTCTGCTCTTTATACACATCTTTATTAACTGTGTAATGTTCGTTATTAGATTGGTTTGTTGATTGGTCTGTACAAAATATTTTATCTCTGTAAATTATATCTAATTCAGTTACCGCACCCTGACCATTGTATATTTTTAAATCGTAAAAATGCCCTTCTTTTAAATCAAATACATTTTGTAAATTAATATAATTACCCACCTTTGTTGCGGTTGGTAATATTGTTACAGTTTGGTTTGTACTATCATCTCTCAACTTCATTGTAACAGAAACGGAATATACTCTTGGTATAATCTTTAAAGTTTGTGTGTTAGTAGTTGGTAATAAATGTTTCATACTTATATAATACTTTTATCTTAAATTTTTATTTATTTAACTAAAAAAACAAAATGAAATGTTAAAGTTTTGTTAAAATCTGTTAAAAAGTATTTAATAACTAAATATAGGTTGTATATTTACACCATAATCAAAAACAAATATTATGGCAACTTACACAGATTTATTAAACAGGTTAGAGCAGGTAAAGGATATTAAAGGAAGTAGATTTACAGATATAAAATTGTATTTTAACCAAACAAGAATATTTATAGGTGGATTGCTTGATGGTAAAGGCAATGTAAGAGGTTGTGATACTTCTAATGGTTTAGATGTATTTATACCTACTTCAAAAGGCTTTGTTAGTTCTTCTTGGAAAAAAACAGATTTTTATAAATTAGGTAAAATTGAATTAACAGAAGAACTATTTAATAGCTTAACTTCTTTTATTCAAACTGAATCACCTAAACACTTTATAAGAAAAACGGAAGGTTGGGGAGTTGCAGGTGTAATAGCTAACCATATTAACGGAAAGGTAGATTACGCTTCTAATAAAATGAAACAATAATAATATTTAAAATATAAAAAAAAGGCACTCAATTAAGAATGCCTTTTTAAATAAACCAATTACTAATTAAATTATGCGTTCGGGTCAATTACCGTTGCACTTACGTTAGCAGTTACAACAGTAGAAACTGTAAAATTAGCGGGTGCTTTTTCTTGACCTTCTAATGTCAAAGTGAATCCTGATAATTCCGACATACCTGAGCCTGAAACTATACTACCGCCAACGACCTCTGCACCATTCTCTAAACCAACTAAAAAGTAGTTACCATTATAGTCTTCAATCGCTACGTGCGGTCTTGTAGTAGATAATAACTTGATTTGTTCTTGTGTTGCCTTATCTAAAAAAGGTAAAGTTAAATTTAATGTTTGTGTATAAAAAGTTGTTCCGTTTTCTCTTGAACTATTTATTGCAGTTTCTAAAGAAGAACTTCCTTTAATGTCGTATTTGAAAAAGTCAGGGCTACCCGCTATTGCGGTAATCTCTCCCGCTACTTCTGTAATTGCTCCTAAAGTTCCAAAAGAAGCAAAATATACTGCTTTTAAACCCCCTACGGAAGTTTTACAGGCTAAACTTCTTCCTGATGATATTAATGTACAAGCCATTGTGTTTTATGTTTTAAGTTATTAAAAAAAGGGTAAGCAGATTAACCACCTACCCTTTAATATTATTTAATTATTAGTGATTAAGAATAGAAAACTACGTCTTCTAAAACTCCAATCTGAACTGATGCAGTATAACGTGCGATAAATCTAACATTTTTAGAACCATCTAAGTCTGCCATATCTAAAACCTTTACTTCATTTGTATCTGCTAAAAGACCTGTTCCAAAATACAAGTTAGTTTTCAAAGTAGCAACCATTGTATCATCTGCTAAACCGTTTGCAGAAACAACCTTTACACCATCAAAGAACTGTACATCAATATCTTGATTTGCTCCTTGTCCGTTTACTCCATTTGCTCCAACTCCATTTGCTTGGAAACCACCTAAAGCACGTTTATACGCTCTAAATACATTTTGAGAAACATACATTAATAAGTCATCGTTACCGTATAAAGAAGAAGGAATTGCATCTACAACTTTACCTAATTCATCAATTACGTTTGATGCAGTTACTCCACCCGCTACTTTTGCGATGTCTTGACCTGATGGCAAAGTTGCTGCAGTTAATATTGTAGAGAATCCATCAAATGAACCCGCACCCGCTGAACCGCTCCAAATACTGTTTTCAGTAGCTTCTGCAATTTTACCCGCCATTAGTCCGATAAAGTAATCAGAAAATGTTTTAGGCAAATCATCGTGTGCTGAATATCCCATAGAAACCGCTTCCCAATCAGATTCAAAAGGAGTCTTACAAAGTTCTAAATTTATTTGTAAACTTTTTGGCTCTAAAATTCTTTCAGTTAATGCAACTGTTCCCGCATCTGTAAAATCACAACTTGCGTTTGCAATCATTCCTGATAGGTCAACTCTTTTTAAAACTTCTTTAAATTTTACATTTGGTTTTACTTCAATTAAACCGTTTGCAATTGTGTTTCCGCTTAGTAAACTTGCTGAAATATATTTTCCTGCAAATTCTCCCGCATAAGTACTTGTTATTGATAATGCCATTTTATTTATTTATTTAATTTGTTAAAAATTCTGCTTTGTACTGTACTTTTACCTTTTTGAGAATAAAGGTTTAATTCTTTTTTTTCAGTTACTGCTTCGGGATTGTGTGAAATTCCTTCAACTTCTGACAATTCAACTTTAACTTCTTCTTCTTTTGTTTCAGTTTTAGAAAGTTTTAGTTCGTTAATTTCGTTACGTAGTTTTTCAATTTCTGAAAAGAATGTTTCTTCGCTAATTGACTTCACAACTTTTTTAGGTGTTGCTTGTTCAGTTGCCATTTCTTCTTCAACTACTTCCTCACTTACTGCTTCTTCTTCAACAGGTGCTTCTTCTTTAGCTTCTGCATCTTTTACTTCCGCAATAATACCTTCTTCTGCAACTACAATAATTTTACCGTCTTCTGTTTCATATTCCCCAATAGGTACTGCAACTCTTTCTTCATCTGCAACGACAAAGATTTCTGCACCCGCTTCAAATACTTCTGCTTCTAAGACTGCACCATTATCAAGTTTCATTGTTTCAAACTTTACTTCAATACCAAGTAAGGTTCTAACTTTGTTTAGTGTTTCTTTTGTGTTCATATTTATATAATAAAATTTAGTTAATATTTTGTATTTTGCTATTCATCTATTTTATTGATAGAGCCTATTCCTTGTTTCCAATAATCAGGGGTTTTGCAATCTTGCTCGTCTTTACATTCAATAGAATAAGTATTCTTACATTTACAATAAACCGCTTTGCTCATTATGATAATAGTTTTTTAAGTTCTTCTAACTTGGCTAAATCTTCTTTTAGTTCTTCGTTTGGTCTTTCTAATTTGTCTGCAAAATAACCTTCAATGCTAAACCCTTTTACTTTGCCCGTTTTTACGTAGTCATTCCAAACCTCATCATTATCAACTTTAACGCTACCCATCCAAGTACCTACGGGAACATCTAAGCCATATAAAGCAGTCTTGTCTTTTGCCTTGTCTTCTACTATCCAACTTTCAACTAATGTTAAACCACTTAATTTGCCATCGTGTTCTAATGTAGAATTAGATTGGTTACCATTTTGCAAATACATTTGGGATGCCTTTAATACAGTATCAGCAGAAAAGAATACATAATACTCATCCTCTCCGTTACGTCTGTAAATAGGCTTCTTTGGTATTAATAAAGCACCCATTAACAATCGCTTCTCCTTGCTTATTTCTGCAAGTTTGATTTCTTGGTTATTTAAAGCAATAAAATCTGATTCAATAGCGGGGTTTTCAACAACTGAAATTGCTTCAACTCCTATTGCTTCGTCTTCATCTAAAATTAATTCTATTATCTTCATAATTATATAATGTTTTTTTTGTTTGTTTTTGTATTTTATATTGAAGCACCATCAATAATATTTCTATCCATTGATTGAGCAGAAGTTACATCATCGGAAACTACGTATGCTCTTGTAGGTTGTTGTGATTGCCCGCCTATTGCATCCGCTAATTGGCTTGTTCCACTTGCTCCGACAACATTAAACGCGGGGGGTGCAGATGGTGCTGAAGGAGTTGAAACCCCACCACCACCGCCACCGCCCTTTGCGAAAGATGGTTGGGAGGGTTCTTTAGTACCAATTATTTGCTTAACGTTTGCAAATCCCGATGCTAGAACACCCGCCGCAGCAACTGCTCCCCAAATACCACCCTGTGCGATAGCCTTGTTTGCACCTGTGTAAGTATCTCTAATGGCACTTGTAATTGCTAATGCTTTTCCAAACTTACTATTTTGTCCTAATACTCCCGCAATTGCACCTAAAGTATCCATTGCAATCTTTTCTTTTGACTTGCCAATTGCTTTATCGATAGTAATTTGGTTTTGTCCGTTTGCTTGTTGGTATGCGGTTAATTCATTTTGTGCATCTTGAAATGCAATAGTACCTTGTTTATATAAATTTCTTTTAGATTCTAACCTTGCAGTTTCTTCTGCTAATTCATTTTCATTGTTTATTTTTTGCCTTTCTAATCTTGCAAGTTCACTCTCTATTTGCTCAGCATCAAATGCCCTTTTATTGTTTTGTATTTCTAAATCTGCATCCCTTTTAGAATTTGTTAACTCTATTGATTCTCTATCTAAGGCTAAATCATTCGCTTTTTGTTCTGACCTTATACCTTCAATTTGTGCTTCAACTCCCGCAAGTTCTTTTAACGCTTCTATTTGTGCAACTTTAAATTCTATATTTTCTGAATCCTTTTTAAGATTTGCGTTTGCAATTGCTAATTGTTGCTTAGCTTGTGAAAGCATTGCCTTTTCTGCATTGTTTACTGCAATTAATAATTCATCATTTGCCTTTTTACGCTCTGAAATAGTATTTCTTTCTTCATCTCTTATTTGTCTTAATTTTTCTGCTTGTCTGTCAAACTTTTCAAATAATAAACCTTGCATTGCTCCCGCTATTTCAGCAGATTTTTGTAGTTCTGTATTTGCTTTTGCAGTTTCTAACGCGGTGCTTATACTAATCTTACCAACTTCTTGAACTACGTTTTTAGCTATGTTTGTAGTTTCTGTTATTGCTTCGCCAAAATTATCTACAATGCTTTTACCCGCATCAACAAATTCATTTGATACTTCAGCAATAGCACCTTTTGTTTCTAAAATATCTAACGTTAAATTCTTAATTGTTTCAGGGTCTTTACCTCCTAAAAAACTTTTTTCCCATCCTAATTGTGCTTCTTGAATTGCCAATTTAATTGCGTAGAAACTTAACTTTAAAGGTGTGATTGCTACCGTTAAAATACCGCTAACCACTTTACCAAGTGCGTCAAAGTTTTCAGAACTCTTTGCAACTGATTCATATACATTTGTAAAAGCAGTAACCATCTGACCAACGACAACAGAAGCAGTTTCAAAAGCAACACTAAAGAAATCAACCGCTTTTTGATTTTGTTCAAAAAGTTCTTTTAACGTTCCTAATGCACCAATAATTAAACCAAGTCCAATTGCTTTTAATCCTGTACCAACTGCTTGAACCCCTTTAGCAACACCTTTAGATGCTTTTTCAACACCCTTTAAAGAGTTTGTTGTTGCCTTGTTAGAATCAGAAACTTCTTTTCCTAATTCCTCAACGCTCTTTGCAACTCCGTCAATTCCTTTTAAAGCCTTGTTTGTTTTAGCTTCTAACTCAACTATTATTTTTTCCATTGTAATTCTTGCTTTTGTCTTGTAATTAATTCTCTGAAACTATTTGGAAACTTGTTTTTCCCCTTTGCTAATTGTACAATGTCCGCTTTGCAGTCTGTATCTTTTAATAAAAATAATATATTCTCTATCATTATAAATCGTTTAATAATTCCAACTCAGATTTACCACTTTTTAAATTTGTTTTAATTGAATTTATTTTGTAACTATTTCCATTTACTATAAACCTATCTGCTAAAGTATAATTCAATAAAATTCTTAAAGGCAAGTATGCAGTCACTTTTGAAATTCTATTCTTTGGATTAAATACGCTTGTGATATAATTTGAATAATAAGCATTAAATAATGTATTTACAAAACCATTATCAGAAGGGGAATTTAAAGCACCGTATTCATTGTTTTCTTTATAGAAGTTTATATTATAGCTACTCGTATTAGATTCAAGTGCAACACTATTTGAAGGTATGTTGTAGTTTGTTAAACTCTCATTGCTTGAAGTTGATGTTAGAAAAGATATTGATTCCCCTTGCGTTTTTCTAATAGGATAAAATATTAAAGGTTTACCAAAATAGCTTTCATCATTATCATCTACAAAGTATCCCCATTGTATACCTGTTGTAGAACCGTTATTTCCATCTATTAAACGCTCGTACTTCAATTGAGAAAAAGGTGTTTTAATTTTATAAGTACTTCCATCTAATTTTTCGTTGTTTGTGAAATCTTCCTTACCCCAAACCTTACCAAATTTCTGATTATGAAAAGAAGCCAATTTTGTTTTAGTATCTTCGTGTTCAAAACTGATTTCTTTATAAGGCAAAGAAATATTTACAGAACTTTTATTAACGTCTATAAATTTTGTAATATCATAAGACACACCACTCGCGTAAAAATCATTTAAAGTTTTTACTACAATTTCATCTGTATTTTTATCAACGTAAGCAGTCAAATTAAATACTTTAAAAAGACCTGATATAAAATCTATGACTTTCATATTTGGGATTTGTTGCGTTATATCAAAAGTAAACTCACTTATGTATTGATAAGTGTTTGTATTATATGTCTTACTTGCTATTTGCGTACCATCCCCAAATCTATCATATTCAAAAAACCATTGTATATTGGTGAAAGAAATATTTGTATTTGATTCAATGTATATTGTATAATCTCCTTGACCTTGAAGTTGGTCAATTAATAAATTACCTGTTACATTTGTAAAATTTAATACTTCGATACCATTTTTCTGCAAAGATATACTGTAAGGGTCTGTTGTATTGTTAGTATAAAAATTTAACTCTGTATTTGCAGTATATTGTTGCATTACACCGTTTATTTCTAACGTTGTACTATTCTTTAAAAATGTTTGCGTAAGACTGTCATTTGTATAAGGTGCATCCCAACCACTCATAACTGTTTGGTTAGTATCTCCTAAGTTTTCAACATCTCCCTTTTTCCTATGCAACCACATAAAAAGATTGTAGTAGGGTGTATTTGTATTTGTAAAAAAATCATTGCTAAAATTAATACCATACTTACTTTCAATCGCTTCAACGATACTATTTAAACGGATTGCGTATTTTAATTGACTGTATAAAACTCCGTGAGGATTACTACTATTAAATTTTAAATTCCCCGCATTGTTATTATTAGAATTGCTATTGTAAAAAAGTCTATCTGTGTGCGTAATTAGGGGGACAATAATATCGTTATTTGATGGGTCAGATTCTAACCCCTCTTTTACTCCTTGTGAATTGTAGACCTTATTTAAAGATGTTAAACTACTTAAAGACGCTAAAGTATCTTCTCCTAATAAGTCTTTTAAAGTAACCGTACTCCCAAAGAATGTTATTCTGTACGTATGGGGTTTGTTGTCTTTTAAATCTACTCCTTCAAGTTTTACTTTCCCGTTTCTAAATGGTAAAGTATTTAATTCAATGTTAGAGTCTTTCTTTTTTCTTGCATCAAAACCATTTTCAATATCAAAGTTATAATAGTGCTTAAATATCTTATTATTATCTTTAGAGGCGGGTACAGAAAACGTTCTTGTAAAGTCTGTAAATACTTTTCCTATGTCTTTTACATTCTTTATAGACTGTGTTATAGTTACGCTTTCATCTGAAAACATATCAACCCTTTGACCTTCAATATATAATTGTATATTCTGCATTTACCTAATGTTATTTATTGTATCAAATGAGTTTTCAAAATCTATTGTATATTCTACAAGCCTATCATTTAAAGATGTCTTATAAGTTATGTTACTTGTCTTAATATTTATTGGTGTAACCTTATAGTCTTCATCAGTAACCCATACCTTTTCCGAAAGCATCAACTGCTTGAACACCTCGTTGTAAGATTCTTCTAAATAGCCACTACTTAAAGAAATACTTTCGCTACCTATAATATTAAAATCTCTGTTTACGTGGTTACTTGTACTGTATGAATTTGAATTATTTAATGTATTCGCTTTATAGGATTCCTTTTTAACGGTCATCTTTTCAGTAGCTTTTTTAAAGAAATACATATCTTGTAATGTTCCAAACTTATTCACAAAAGTTACTTTGTTTGGTGTGTACTTAGATTTACATTGCTCTTTTACATTTAGCGTTGTAATATCATTGTCATCTGTAATCTTAACCTTACTAACTTGTGTAACCTCTTTTAAAGAAACGTTATCTATAACACCATCAAAGCCAGAAGGACTATAAAAAGAGACTAGATTTGCGCCAGTAGCTGATTGAGTATATTTAAAAGAATACGCTCCGACTGTATTTAAATCTCCTGAAATATTTAAACCGCTACTACCATCGTAATATCCTATGTTTCCTGAAGTGTGTTCTTTTATTTCAAAATTAATAATATATTCATTACCCGCTATTGTAGTAAAGTCTAAGAAGTTCCTAGAACCTAATTGACCATTACACTTTAAAACACCATCCTCAATAATATCAAGGCTTCTAATTTGCCAATCGTCAGAAACATCAAAAGATACATTTGTAACAAGTTGAGGAAACAAATCCACCGATTTTATTTGATTTGTACTCGCATCATTATTAAGAAATGAAACTGTCCTTTGTGTTGTTCCTGAACTATCTATAAAAGCAACTGATGGGTTATTTTTTGTGTAAATAGGTATTTGAAAATCACTAAATGATTCTAAATAAATATTTATGTTTTCCATTAATAAAGATTTATTATCAAATGAAAAAGAGCTACCTTCTTGAAAATAAGAATAACTATTTAAAGCCAAATCTGTTTGAGATACTGTTGCACCTTGCTGAACATTACTAATGTTAAATGCTTTTAAATCAGTCTTTACCCACTTGCAAACATTCTGCGAAGTAGTACTATAAACCCCATCAAAAACAACATCTAAATAATCTCTAATTAGTTCAGATATTTCAAAAGATACTGTTGTTGAATCGCTTACTTTATACTTTTTTAAATTGTATTTTACGGTTGTAGTTGCACTCTTATCTCCATCCCAAATGTAAATGTCTAAAGTAGCATAAGAAATAGATGCGTTTGTTATGCTTACGAAATGAGGACTGCGTGTATTAATTGCCATTGTTTATTTCTTTAAATTATCCTTTACTGATGTTTTTAATATTGCTTCTACATCTAATCTAAATGCTTTCACAATGTCTTTATCTAAATTCTTAAATGCTTTTTTAAATGGCTTAGTGAAAAACAAACTCGGTTTAATACCATTGTTATAAATACTTCTTGCAATCATAAACTGCAAAGATTTTCTTTTAATGAACTTACCGTTTTCATCCTTTGGTGCTATACCTTTTTTAACAATCCACTTATCCATTTTACTTGGTGGTGGCATTTTATCTGTATAACTATAAGGTGTATTATATTTTTTCTTTACACCACTTACACCAACGTCTTGAAAGATACCGTAATCTTCCATTAAGAACTCTAATCCAAAACTATTCTTAGAAACGTTTAAATCATAATCCAAACTATCATAAAGTTTTTTAGAACTATTCTTTTTGCTTCTTGTTAGGTTTGCCTTTGATTGGCTAATAACATACTTTGCAAATGTTCGAAGTTCTGCTTGTACATTGCTTAACATATTGAAATATCATTTTGAACTAACACATCAAAAGATAATGCCCAACCCGCCATTTCGTTTTCAAATCTATCATAGAAAGGTTCAAAACTTGGGTTGCCATCTAACTGATATAAGTCTTGGTGTAACGTTCCTCCTCTTAATACTTGAACCAACTTATTTAATACTGCTAACTGTGTATTTAATATATCTTGCTCGTTATTATTGCCCACAAATATATCTACAACTTCTTCTTTTGAAACGTTTACAATATCCATAGCTAAAACAGATAAACTAAAACGCAATACATTATCTTCATTGCCTACATTACCTACAATTATATGTGATAAAGGAAATATTGTTTGTTTACTTAAATCAATCTTTGTTATATCTCCCGTTGTAACTGTATTTACGTTGGGGTCTAATAATAATTGGTTCTTTATAACTTCAGTTACTTGGTAAAATCCTTTCATTAGAATTTGTTTTTAATATTTTGTGACTCCAACTCTGCTTTCTCTTTCATAAATGAGAGCATTGTAAAGCATTGGTGTATATTTAATTTAGTGATATCTTCAAATTTTGCAATATCTCCGTTAGCGAGTCCGTAAATTGACTGATACCACCCCCATTTGGAAGCGAAGTTAGCTGACTTTGAATACCCTCCATCTCCTGTGGATTGTTGGAATAAAGAATCGTATGCTTCGACAACTCCATCCCTAAATTGTAGAAAAAAAAAAGGCTACCTATTGCGCAACTTAAAGGCATATCTTGCATTTTCTCTGCATTACTTACATCGTAATCTACAATATTATATTTATTTGCTTTACTGTCTTTAATAGGTCTATAAAGTACGTTCATTGCAATGTGCATTTGTTCCCAATTACTTGCATTATTATCAATGTCAATGTATTCCCCTAAACTCATTTCGTTTAAGTCAGGAATAAAACCATATTGTGTTCCGTTCATTTCAAAACGTTCAATGTGGTTTGGTTTAGATTCTAATAACTCTGTAAGTATATCAATGATTGCGGTTACACTTGACATCTTTAATTTGTAGCTATCAGATAAAGGTATTCCACAAAAGATTTCAATCATCTTTGCATCAAGAAAATTCCCATCAGGATTGTTTTCAGCTATCTTTAAAAACTTCTGATATTGTCCTAAAGTGATTTCGTTTAAGTTAGTAGGTACGTTTATTTCAATCTTCATCTTGTTTATTTTTTTGGTCTTCAATTCCTTTATTGTAAAACATAGTTATAATTGTAGGGACTAAATCCTGTATTTGTAAACCGTATTCATATAAAAACCTCTTATCTGGCATAGTGTTTCTGCAAGTTTTATGAAGTTCTATTTCATATATAGACATTAACTGTTGTCTAATTTCAATCGCTTCTTTTAAATCTTTTTCAATATTCATATGTATATAATACTATTTTGTTAATGTTTTATAAAAAAAGACTTACAATTTTCATAAGCCTTTGTAAGTAAGAATAAATCCTTTGCTTTTATAGGTGCTATTCTAATCTGTTCATTTGTTCTATGATGTATGTAACATTCAACCGTTGCAATCATTTCTCTATTGTCCATTATCTAATACTATAATTCCCCTTATTAGGATTGTCTAAATTGTAAATTACATTATAACGAATACCATCTATTGCGTGATTCCAATCATCCAAATATAATTTTGAGCCTTTATCTAAATAAATATAATTGTTTAATTCTTTTGCTATATTTGAACTGCTTTGGTCAACTACTATTTTATAATCTTGCATAGTAGTAACACCGCTTTCAATAGTTCCTTTCTTAACTGCTTGAATATTTACACCCTTATATTTTAAATCAGATATTAAACGAGGTTCTGCACTATCTGCAATTATTAATTTCTTACCTACTCTGTTTATAATTATCTGTGCTAATTCCGTTACACCTAAACCGTTTTTATATAAATGCTCTTTAACGTATATTATTCTTTTTCCTTTATCAATTGCAACTTCTGTTAATGTATCAGGGTCAACACTAAAACCAAAATCCATTCCACAAGATGTCTGCAACCCATCAGGATTAAAAGAACCAAATTCCCAATTAGTAAATACAACACCCTCTGCTTTATCTAACCAACCACCTAATATTTTATGCTTGTACTTGTTCGGATTTGTTACCCTTATGTTTTCAATATTATCTATAAAAGATTTCGGTAGGTTGTCAATATTATTTAAGTAAGTTGTATGTATGTAGCACACATCTCCAACAACACCATTAAACCCTTCTTCTACACCTTTACTTTCAAAGAACTTCTTATATATCCAATGCTCTTTAGTCGTTGGATTAAGTATCATTATAATGCGATTCTGTTGCACCTTACTTCTGATAGATAAATCAATAGTATCAAATTCGTTTTCATCAACCATTTCTTCTGCTTCATCAAGAACCCAAGTTGATATCCCTTGTAGTGATTTTAAGTTTGCAGTCTGGTTACCCGCACTTGTTTTGATACCTCTGAATAATATTCTGCTTCCCGTAACTGTATTTGTAATTTCCTTCTTTGTTACATCAAAGCATTCTTGTGATTCTAACAGTTCAATCTTTTCATTAAATTCAGGTATGATTGAAAGTTCAGCAGAGGTCATTGTGTACCTCGTATAAAGACAATGATAACCAATATTAAAAGTATTTGTTGCTTCTATTAAAGTAGTGCTAAAAGACTTTGCAGAACCTCTACCACCTGTTATAACATAATAACGAGCACTAGAAGACCTTAAAGGTTCAAACAAATCATTTATAACTATTCCACTCATAAATTTACTAAGACTTCTTAAAGGTTATTATAGGGATGTTTATTGTATCTCCGTTTGTGGTAATGTCAACACTATCTTTTGGTTTACCTATGTAGTATTCTAAAAACAATTTACCCGCTTGAACGTCTTTATCTTTTACCGCTTTTATCTTTATCATATTAATAACATCAATTACATCTTGTTTACTTGATGCTTCTTCTAACGCTTTTCTATATTCGTTTTTACGTTTATCAATGTTACCTTCTTTTGATTTTGTACTATGCCCACCGTTTAATTTTCTCTTATCTTCCATCTTAATATAAATTAACTATTAATTAATTGCTTATCTATATAATGCAAAAAAACCCCTAATTTATTGGGGTTCTTTAATAATCTTATTTTAGTTGTTATGATGGTTCTTCTAATGTTTCTTCTTGTGTTGCTTCTATTGCTTTAACAATTGAATGAACTTCTAATGCTAATTTATAGGTCATCTTTTCTAACCTTGCCAATCTTTCGTTTACTGTGTGTTTCTTTGGTTTCATATCTATTTTAATTTATTATCTAGTTGCTCTATCCATTGTCTAAGCCTAACTTTATTACAGGTACAAGGTTCTGAATATTTATGGTTAAAGTATCTTGAATGCAAAAGGCACATTAATCTAAAATCTGTACGTTCCATTTTAGTTGTAATTCTTTTCCTTGCTTCTTGCCAAAGTTTTATATCTTCTACCATAATTCTATATCATTTAATTTATCTTGCCTTTCATCACAACCGCAATCATCCCCCCATATTTTTTTTACAAGGTATTTAATCCCTGTATAATATGTAATCCGTTCTATTAAGTTGCCTAATTTCATAATCTATTCTCTGTATAGTACAAATTCCGCTAAGAATAGTATTAATATAATTAATATAATTCCATTCATATCTATTTATTTTGGTGTTATAGATTTAAAAAAATATAAAGTGATGAAGATAAGCAGAAGCCACTTGCAGTAGCGAAAATCACACTATATTTATATTCTTTACCTTTAAAGCTATGGTAACTAAGTGCTGAATTTAACAACCCTAATACTAAATTTATCAATCCTAATGTAATTCCAATCATAATTGTTCTTTTAAATGTGCTTTTACTTTTCTATAAGTATTGTAAATACTATGGTAAGTTATGTTTGTTTTTTTTGATAGTTCTGTAATTGTGTATTCTCCTTGAATTAAATTATATATTTTTCTATCATACCAATGCAATTTGTCAAGTTCATCAAGAACCTTTTCATTTGCTGAATCAAAATCAATGTATTCAGAAGATTGTAAATCTACAACCAAATCTATTGGTACACTATTTTCTTTTGTTTGTTTCTTTTTCATTTGTAAGAATGAGGTTTTTAAAGTTAAGTAGATGTAATAATAATTTACATCATCCCCGTAAGCTATGTTTAAACCCTTTTTAAGCATCGTTCCAATAATAAGATACATATTACCTACAATGTCTTCTGCTTCGTCTTTAGAGCATCCAAATTTAAGGGTTGTGTTAATCCATTTATTATGTGAAGCGTAAATCTTTTCAAGCATATAATATAATTTATATAAATATAAACTATTTTAAATGTAAAAAAATAAGTACTTATTAACAAGGGTTGAGGTAAGAATATAGTATGCCCAAATTTATATCATTGTATTTTTATTACCTAATCAATTTTGATAATGCTTTATGTAGCTATTACATAAAACTTAATATAACAATATAATTATATAATGCTTTTAAAACCACAATTTGCAATAAAAGGCATACTATTTTTCTTATTTATAATCATTACTAATAAACCCTTGAGGATAAGCCATCTGAACTTTCTATTATTTCACATTTGTCTTTAGACTTCCAATCCCAAGACTTAACCCTTAAATTTACTAATTCATATATTTCATTTCTTTTATCTAATGGTAACTTATGTATTAAAAAATACAGGTCATCCTTTATAAATTGAGGTAAGTTTTGAACTGCTCTATCAGAAGCATCTTTTGCTTTCTCCATTAGTTTATTATCTAACTCTTTACTTTCTTCTGCTTTATCATCGAAGTAAACATTATAAACATCTCTAAAATCTGAATAATTTAAGTAATAAATATCTACTTTACTAACTGCGTGGAATACTGCAACTCTTGTTCTTGTGATTCCTTTAGTTAAAAAGAACTCCGCAATTTGTCTATCATTCATATAATTGAAATCCATTAGCACCTTATAAAGTAATGCTCTAAAATATGCATCCTTTGGCTTTTGTGAATATATTAAAGGGTCAACACCTGAAAGTGATTCAAATTCTTTTAACATTCTATTTGCTTCTGTTTTACTGTAATCTGTTCTTTTGTTGCTCATAATTCTAATTTTTTAAAACATTGTTAATTGTGATGCAAAAGGCTTTATTCTTTTTTCAGCATATTTGCATTGTTCTTTACTTATTTCACTCCCTATGTATTTATGCTTATCTATAAGACAAGCAATTGCAGTAGTACCTGTGCCCATAAAAGGGTCATAAATTATACTATTAGGCTTTGCATATATGTTAGTCAATTTTCTTACAAAATCAGTGCTAAACGTTGCTTTGTTTAATTCCGTGGAACCATCATTATTTTTTGAACTAATAAAATTAAATATATTTTCGTAAATAGACTGACCTGAATCCCTTTTGCTTAATTCTTTTTTATTACAAACAAATGTTTTTGTTTCGTCTTTTCTGCAAAAAACATAAACATATTCTACAATTCTTGTTAGTTTATTATGGGAAACATTGTTAGGTGTTGCAGTTTGTTTCTTCCATAAAATAATATCAGCTAAAGTGAAATCACTTCTTCTGATAATATCAGCGATAACTAAACTCATTAATTCGGTGTTTTCTGTTCCGTAACTCATATTATAAAGAACAACCCCATCTTTGTTTAAGACCTTATTAAATCCTTTAAATATCTCTAAAGTCCAATCAATATAATTTTCGTTACTCATTCCATCTTTATACAAGTCGTAACCTCTGTCGGTTGAATTTGGTCTTATAATGTTATAAGGTGGAGATGTAACAATCAAATCAATTGAACCCTTAGCCATATTACTCATTGTTAATATATTGTTTTCGTTATATATTTTATTCATAAGTTCCTGTTATTTTATTTCTTTTTTCATCGTTTGCTTTGACCTCTGTGAATCCTTTAGCTTTGTTTTCAAAACCTAATCTTGAAATAATTTCAACCCGAATTACTTTAACTGGCTCTGATATATTTAATTTAGATAACAAGTTTTTTTTATAAAACATACCATTAACATTTTTATAAACCACTTCTTTTAATTCATAAGTGTTTTTTTTATAGATTATAGTTAAATTACAAAAAACTATTTCTTTTAACTTTAGATTACTTAACATAATTTAATTGTTTCTTATATTTCTATATATAGTTATTTTGTTTTGTATGTGCTTTTTAAATTCAGTTATGGATGTTAGTTTAGGATGATTTATTTCAGCCATCTCATTGTATTCTGATAGTATGTAATCCATAACATTGTAATCTACGTTTTCTTTACTATACGCAATACTTATTAATTCCCTAATTGAAAATGCTTGTATTCTGGATTTAGTATGTTTTAAAACTAAATTAGACAACTTTTCAAGTAAATAGTAAGCTAATTTTATATTTTTAATTTTTGCCTTGCCTTTCTTAAATTTAGAAGAACTAAATTGACCGAAAAAGCAATTAATAATATTACCAACAGATAAGAGTTTGTTATATCTTAAATAAGCATCATAAACAATACTGTATTGTTCATTTTGTTTTGCAAATGCTTTTAAATAATCTGCGTTAGTCCAAGCCTTGTTTCCATTATTTAAGTTTATAATACAATCTAAATGCTCGTTTTCTTTATTGGTATCAATCCAAAAAACAATATAAGCAGGTATTGTTTTTTGTTTTAATAGCTTTGCTGATTCAATCCTATGATGACCTTCTATAACATCTCCTTGTGAAGATACAACAATAGGCATCATCCAACCGTAATCATTTAATTTTGATTTAAAGTTTTCAGCGTGTTTTATTACAGTATCTCTATTTACTGTTGCCATTTTTAATTCACTTATTGGGTAATAAGCATTATAATCTCCTCTTTTAATTTCTTGTTTATTCATTTTTTTTTGGTTTTAATTGTTTATTTTTTTTGCACCTGATTTTATTAATATTTTATCTGATATACTTGTTAGTCTTTTTGGGTCTTTTGTAAATGCAACAAATACTTCTTGTAATTTGCTGAACTCATTAAAATCAAACTTTAAAAATTCATCTATAAACTTTAGATTTGTTTGGACTAATGCACCACCTACTTCTTTGTCATCAATATCATAAACATTATCAAAGTACTCCAACTCTATTTTTAATAAATCTTCAAGTGTCCTTGATACATTCTTTTTAGTGCTTTGTCTAAATACTCCAAAATGCTTTGTTTCTTCTAAGTAATGATTGTTAATGTAACTTGATAAAATTGCACCACTTACTTTTATTAATTGATTCTTTGTTAATTCTCTTGACATTTTATTTGTATTTTATTATTAATTACCAACATTAAAACGTTGGTCAACAGTTGATAAAAAGCATTTAAACGCTTTCTTATCTTGGTGTTGTATGCAATTGAAAAACTAATTTCGCTTAAGCCTTTGCTTATCTATCCATATAAGTCTATCTTTTTCTTTATGTTTTATTAATACACTGCTTTCAGGTATTACTACTTGTACATCAAACTTATTGTCTAATATTAAGTTTTCACCTTGTTTTACCGTTTTTAACTCCGCACAACACGGTATAAAATTAATAGCTTCATTCTTTACATCTAATATAAGTCCGTTAATATTTTCTTTTACTTTTTCAGACATTACCGTTTCACCTACGGCTAATTCTACTTTATTTAATAATTGTATTAGTTTAAATTTTTCCATTTTATTTAAGTTTTGTTATTATTTTCCGCTACTAATCTTATCTGCGGTACGTTGGCATTAATGATAAATCGGGTATTTATTAATATCTTCAATCCATTTTATTGCTTTCTCTAAAGTCTTGTAAGTTTTAAACTGGTCGTAGTTGCTAATAGATATTCTATAACCTACATTGTAATATTTTTGTCCTTTCTTATCTACTCTTTTCCATTCATCACAACTACTTATTTCTTTCCACCATAAATACCCTTTGGTCTCCGTCTCTTTAAATTGTTTTTGTATAATAAATTGGTCATCGCTCTTTTGTACAATTCTGTACTTATCGCTAATGCCAACAATGTATATAGTGCATTGCTTTGTTTTCTCTATTTTAATTTCTTTACTCATAATTTAAAAGTTTTTGTGTTATTAATTAATTTCGTGATGTAAGGTCGCAACGCACCATATACAAATTCGTTGTAAAAAATTAGAATCAAATACACCTATTATTTCTTAATGTTTGTTTTGCAATTGCTTCATTTACTTTATCTCTTTCAATTTTTATCTCTAACGATTTCACAACACCAGATAAATTTAATTGCTTGGCTTTTTCAATATCTATCAAGTGCTGTATTTGGCTTTCTAAATCTGCTGTATTTATTTTAAATCCACTTTTTTCAGCACAATATTGTGCAATACTTTCTACTGTTAAATTATCGTAATTCATTATTTATTTATTTTAGTTATTATTCACGCAACTAATCTTATCTGCGGTACGTTATAAACAATAAATAATAAAAGCTAACGCTCCTAAAATTATGTAAGTGTCTATCAAAAATGTTAGTACATTAAAGTTGCTTTGTTCTTTACCTCGCAACCAATAGGTTATTAAGAATAATTTTTTCCAATTCATTTTTTATTGTTTAAAGTTCATACACAAACCGTTAGCAAACATAATTTGCTACTATTCGCATTCATTACAATGTTCTTTTCTTCTTCCATTTTCATCGACTGTATAACCATATCCATCACAATCACCGCAAACAACGGATTTGCTAACACCAGATAAAATTAATTGCTTTTTATGTGCTTTATCAAAAACAGTATAAGCCCAATGTGCAATTTGTGTTTTGTCATTATGTCCAAAATATTCACGTAATTGTTTTACTTGCCAATTCTCTAAATCTACTTTCATTATTTATTTAATTTTGTTTTTAATTATCCGCAACTAATCTTATCTTATAAAGTAAGTTCTTTGCCCTTCAAACCTTTCTTCTTCATAATACCTTTTTGTCAATTCTATTTCTTCTTCTAACAAACCATTTAAGTAAGTGTAAATAAAATCAACATCTTCTTCATTTAGTTCTACCCAATCCTCTCCTTCAACTATATTTGCATTTAACACCTCTTCTTTAAGGTTTAGCTCTATATTGTACTCTTTATTATCTAAGTTCAAAGTTATCTCGTTAGGTATAGGGTATTGATAACTACTTGTGGTCTCGTAAGATGGTTGTATTCCCTGAATGACTAATTTAATCTCCTCTCTCATAATTAGTTTTTAAATAGTTTAATAATCATTGACAAAAACATTAGTATCATATAAATGACTAAAGAAGTCATTACAAAATATACAACACCTTCTAAGAAATATTCTATTACTTTCTTCATAATTATATATTTATTGTTATTAATATTATTACTATTATACACATTACTACTGCGTGTACTTTGTTTGATAAAACTTGGTCTTGTTTGCTTTTTTTCATCTTTTTTGTTTTAATGGGGTTTTTACACCCATTTGTTTATTATATTTAGTGCTTATTCCACTACATACTGCTACCGCAAAAATCGTTACCCAATATTTATAATCGCTTCCTGCATCATACCAATATTGTAAAGCAATACAAAGAGGTATCATTTCAAGATTTCTAAGTGTAAAATCCTTAACAACGGCTAACAATGTATAAAATGCATTGCTTTTGGTTTTTTTAGTTACTGTTTTCATATCTATTATTTTTAATTATACACCAAAGATACAACCTCTTTTTAGTTTATGAACTATCTATTAACGGATTTTAACAAAACTTTAACATTTGAATGAAATTTAAGAAAAAAAAAGGATAGCTAATTGCTACCCTGTATTCTCACTTTATAAACGTTTTTACTGCTTACTATCTAAATAGATTTGTAATGTGGCTAACGCTCTCCAAGCCACTTTGGCAAGGTGTAATATACCATCATCATCTATTGGATTAGCATTGTGGTCTATCAAATGCCTAACTAAAGCATCTGCGTTGTCTGTGCTTTTGTTTTTATCCCAGTATAATTTATCCCCGTGATTGTGTTGTTTTTGTCCCGCTAAACTACACTTAGATACTTCTTTTAAAGCATCAGGAAAATAAATAAGTACCCCCGAATAAACAGGCATTGCTTTTCTGTCTTCTGCTGATTCTAAACTATTCATTGTTTATTTGTTTTTATCGTGTTCATAAATCTTTGTATATAAATCCCAAACTGCTTGAAATGATTCTTGTGCATCAAATTCTTTGCCTTTCATATAGTATTGTATTTTATTACCAATAGCATAAACTACTTTAAACTTAGAACCTGAAACCTTCGGATAAATTCTAAAGCCTTTTTTAAAGCAATACCTCATTGCATCGTAATTGCAATTTTTAACTACAATCTTCTTCTTTGTTTTTGCCATCTATTTTTAAATCTTCCATTAGTGAAATTAGTTCTAATGCTTTTTCAACTCCGTTTGCTTCACAGAATCTTTTCGATTCTAATAAGTATAGCCAATATTCGTACACATCATTTTTATCTTCTGTTTGATAATAACTGTCAACACAACTATTATAAGCAACTGAATTTAATTTGTTACATTGTTCTTTCTCCATAGCCATAATTTCCATCTTCATAATTTGTATCATAATACTCTTTATTATCAATATACTTTTTATAATTGTCAGTAGCTATTTTTAACTTTTCATAACCACCTTGAATAAATTCATCTGATAAGGTAATAAATTCAACTTCTTTTGTTCTTTTGTCTACAACAACATAGTTAAATTCAAACGCTCCAAACAACTCTAAGTACAAAGCACATTGTAAATCGTAGTTAAATTTTAAAGCAGATTCGGAAAACTGTGAAATATCACTTGTAGTTTTTAAATCCACCACAACACCCTGTAAAAGTATATCTGCTTTTCCCCTAAATGGTAAACCGTTATAATAGCCTATTTCAGGTATTTCAAATTCGGCTTCCTTTACTAACCTACTAAAATCTTTATTGTTTAATACCGCTTCTGCTACTGCCTTACACCTATTTAATTCTGCTAATGTGTAAACGGTTTGTGGTAATTGTTCTTCAACGGCTAATTTATATGCTTTACTTCCTTTCGTGCTTTCTATAATTGTAAGTTCTTCAATCCTATGAGGTTCTAAAGATAGCAAATGTATTAACCTACCATCTCTAAAAGGTTGTGGTTCTTTCTCCTTTGGTGGTTTATTTAACATTTCAACGTATGCTTCGGGAGATTCTAAAAGACTTTTACAAGAAGAAGAAGATAATGCATTTTTACCGAGATACCCATAGTAAAATGTATCATCTAACATTTGAACTAAAATTTCTTCTTTGTTGAATACTTCCTTGTTTAATAATGTAACTGTTTCCATAATTATTTTAATTTGATTGATTTACTCACTTCTAATTCTGTAATTTCTTTCTTAACCCAAATGCGTTTTTTGAATTCTGTTGTTGCGGGTAATGATTTCGTAAACCATTTAACATCTATTTCATTTAGATTGAATGAATAAATACCGTTTGGTGTGCTATTAATGTAAATTGGTGTATCTAAATTTTTATTTGATTCTAATATTAAAGCATCGTATTTTTTCTTTTCAAGTATCAATGTATCGTAATGTTTACGTCTACATTTTAATTCTATTCTGCTTTGTGTTTTAATATCGTAGCAATCCCATCTTGAAATTGGGTTTTTGCTATTTACTAAACTTTTGTAATGGTTTTTTGATAACCATTCAAATAAATCTTTTTCTTTCCAATTTTCCATATAGCTAATATACTATTTTTTTTAATTAAAAGTCATAGTCATCATTAACAAATTCAGGTAAACTATTGTCGTTTATTAAAAAGCTAAAAGGTTTAAAACCCCTATTTCTACTTCTTTTACATTCAACACTTACCCAACCCTTATTTACGTGATTCTTTTCAAGTTTAATCTGACATTCCGCCTTTTTTTCGAGGAAAGACCCCAAATGTCCTGTGGGCTTGTCGCTCCCGTAATTTGAATGTATAATTGTTACAATATGGCATTTATATAAATCTGTCCAAGACATAAGTTTTTGAACTGCGTAAGAACATTGTTCCAAATTGTTAACATCAGAAACTAAATCAGCAACCCCATCAATTATAATTAAGCCTATATTTTTACCATCTAAAGTATTTTCTAAAACATAATCAATAAAATCAATTCTATCATTTGGATTCATATTCCTTAAAGCGTAGGTGTAATACTTTTCATCTGCTTCTAAACCGTTCATAATTATAGGTCTTCTAAAAACCTTTTGTGCGTGAAACCTACCTTGTTCTGTATCAAAATGAATTACGTTTCTGCCTTTTCTATGCCCTTTTATTTTTCCTGTAAATTTATTACCACCGCCTAAATAAGAAGATGTTAATAAACTTGTAAAAAAACTTTTACCAACTTTTGGGGGTGCTTGTACAAAGCTAAAGTTTCCGTAAGTTCCGATTGGTATTTGGTATTGTGTGCTTGTTCCATCTGTATTTTGTTCTGAATAAGAACCGCAAGAAATTGCAACAGGTGGATATTTTACTTCTTCGGAGATATCAACATAAGCATCGCTATAAAGCAACTCCATCTCCATTCTTTTAACTTCCTTACTATCATCTGTCGTTGTGTTTTGATTCATCTTCTTTGTATTTGATTATTCTTGCTTTAAAAAATTTACCTAAAATATTATCGTTTAAAAATTTATCAGTTTCTAAAACATTTTCTTGGAATTGTAAAGCGGTTTCGTGATAGGTCATCATTGTTCGATTATAGCAAATGTAAACTATTTCTCTGTAACAATCTTTAATCAACCATTTTTTTGTTTCTGCATTACTTCCTGTATATTTTAACCAATTGCTTTCAACGTAATCAACCCTCTTTCTTTTATATCCTTTTAATGGTGGTTTAGTACGCATATTAAGCAGTATCTTCTTGCCAATGTAGTATTTGCTTTCTTGATGGTTATGGATTCTGTAAACGAAGCCTATTGCATCCTTTGGTAAATCTGCTCTATCTTTTATTAGTGTTCCTTTATAATGCCACATACTTAAATTTTTAAATAAAAAAAGAGGGCAACCCAATGAATACCCCCTTTTTGTTTGGTTAGTTGAAAATGTAAATTAGAATGGTAAATCTACTCCTTCTTCTTCTTGCACTTCTGCCTTTGCTTCTGTCTTTTGAACAAAACCTTGCAGTTCATCTGATGCGTAATAAATTTTACCATTTGCTACATAACGCTTTTTTTCTTTGTTCTCTCTTTGTTCCTTTGTTTGGGGAATTGTAAAAGAAACATTTTTACCATAATTGCCTTCCTCAAAGATTGAAAAGTTTAATTTAAGTTTCTTCAACTCTTTACCATTTTCATCTTTTTTTGGAACTAACTCCTTTTGTGAATTGTAAGTTAAAATACTCTCAAAGTATTGTGATAACTTTTTAATCTCTTCTAAATGTAATTCTACATCTCCTAATAAATAACTTTTGTCGCTCATAATTCTAATTTTAATTGGTTTATTTTAATTTATTTAATAATTCTCTTTGTATTCTCTGTTTATTGTAATTGTTGTCAAATGATTCTTCACTTGTTAACAACCAATATATTGCGGTAAAAGGAGCTATAATTAATCCTAAAGGGATGCAAATTACACCCCTAAAAGTTTGCCCTAAATAAAATCTGTGCATACCTAGTATCCCACCGAACAAAGCCAATATAATTGCTTTTTTTCTGCTTTTCATAATTCTATTTAGTTAATAATTCTTTTGTTTCTTTTGAAACTTTGTATTTCTTTTCAACGTTTGCAAGTGTACCACCGCCTTTTAAATATGCTATTACTTTTGTAAATTCAGGTGTGCCTTTATTTAGCCAATCCTTATTATTTTCTAAAGTTGTTGTAGTTTTACCGTGTGTATTTGTACTATCAGCATCTTTTGTATCATCAATCAAAAATAAGCCATTTAAAGCATACTTTCTCGAATATGAACTACTGCTACCAAAACTCTGTGCAATGTCCATACCTTTTCTGTTTGGGTCTATACCCGCTTGTGCTTTTGTATGCACTTGGTTCTCTCCGTCAGATATTACTGCAATTGATTCTACAAAGATAATATCTCCTAATTGCTTTATTTCATCTGAAACTGTAAGTGTACAATTGTATTTATCTAAAAGCGGTTTAACTGCTTCTAAGATGTCTTCACAACTTCTGTAATTGTACTTACCAAAATTATTTCTTTGGTTCTTTGGTGCTTTTAATTCGGCTTGAATTTTGTTTAAATTGTTCATTTTTAATTGTTTTTATTTTTGTAAATATAGTTAAAATTTATTTGTTAATTGAAACATTTAAGTTTAAATAATTTCTTGTTCCAAAAGTTGGTATTTTTACTTGATAATTAATTGCAACATCTGTTAGATTTGGGTCTTCTTTTAAGTGCATTTCTATTTGCTTTTTTAAGTTAACCCAAGCGGTTTCATTTACTTTCATATTATTCTTCTGTTTCGTTAAACTCTGAATTTTCTTTACAATCACTACAAAGGTCTGTTTCGTACCATCTTTCGGCACCACAACAATCTGATTCCATAAATTCTAATTGTTTAATTGTTATTAATTTTTACCCAATTATTGTTTTTGGGATTGTAATACTCTTTTGTAGATAATCTTATAACTTGGTAATCAGAATCTTCCCTTGCAGAAATCAAATACTCTTTTTTTAATTCTGTTACTATTTTGACACAGCTTAAAGGATTGTTATTTTTAAATAATTCTGAATCCTCCCTTTGAAAAGTTCCTACTAAAAAACTCATAATTTCTATTGTTTTAATTGTTTAATTGTTTACGTTCTTTTAATTCTTTAACAACATTCTGTATTTCATTTGTTTAACTTGGTTTTCTAACTCCTCAATTCTTAAATCTTTTTTGCTTTTCTTCTTTTTAACTTTCTTGATTTGGGAATAGAACATCCATCTATCTCCTTTTCCAGCATCAATCTCAACACAATAATCACACACACTAATAACTTTATAAGTTTCATTTAATTCAACACCCCAGTAAGAGTCACCATCCTTTAATTCAATTACCTTTACTAAATCTCCTTTTTTATATTTCATAATTTCTATTGTTTAATTGTTATTATTACTCTTTTTTATATTCCACAATAATCATAATTTAGTTTGTAAGTATTAAAAAACACTACAACCAGAACCGCACTCTTCTTCACTATCAAACAAATCATTTTCATAAACATATTCATCATTTGCTTTAGAAAATGGTTTACTCGCCATTTCTATCAGGTCTTCCATACTTATATTTTGTCTGTAAAAATTCATACCACCGTTTTCTGCATAATAATTATATGATGGTTTCCCTTCTATTGGTGTAGTAGAATATTTATTAATCATATCATTCCACCATTTGGTTTTACTTGGTTCCTCTGCTATAATCGTCATTAATTTTCTATTAGACTTTTTATAACACAAATCACAATTACCTTTATAAGCAGGTATTTCAATCTGTATTGGTTGGTCTTTCCAGAATCTATTTCTATCTATTGTTGTAATTCCATTATCTAATAAAGGATAAAATGTATTGTTAGTTAAGTAGGCATCTTTTACTCTATCCATCTCATCTGCTCTAATTCCAACCGCAATAGAATAATTGTCTAAACCAAAAATGCTATCAGCAAACTTTTTTAAAGGCACGATTTTCATATCTCTATTGCACCAAGAATTTATTTTAGAAGAAATACCAAGTTTTTTAATACCTTGTTCAAATATTTCGCCTTCTGTTTTCAAATCTTTATAATCAACTATTCTAAAATCAACTCCTTTACCTCTTTCGTTAAAAATAGCTTCAATCCAATTCATATCTAAACCATAATATTCATCACATTTATTCATATATTCTAAACTTCTTGGTTCTTCTTTAGAGGTGTTTGCCATTGCATAAACTATATTATGTCCTGGATACCATTCCTTTAATTTTAAAGCCATCATAATACTTGAATACCCCGCAGATATAGTGCAAAAAATATTATAGTTATCTTTTAGTTTCATAATTTTACATCCCACATATTAGGGTAGTTTTTATTATTTGAATACTCTATTTTTTTATTACATTTTGGACATTTAAAAGACAAATCTATTAAGTCCTTCCATCTATTATTTATAAGTATGAATAGTTCAGCTACACCACTCCTAGCTATTACAAAATCACATTTACAACTCATAATTTCTAATTGTTTTATATTTAATTATTTAAGATATTATCATAAGCCTCTAATTCTGCATTTAATATGGCTGTTTCTATTTCAGTTTCTAACTTTTGCATTTTGTGGTACATCCATAAATTATCTGATGCTTTTGCGTATTCTTGTAACATTGTTAATGTTTCTTTCATAATATTTGTTTTAGTGATTAATTATGATGCGAATCTACAACACCTTTTTAGTTTAGCAACTATTTGAAATGTTAAAATTTTGTTAAAATAAATATAAAAAAAATAGAAGCCATTTCTGACCTCTATTTTAAAAAACAAGTTATGAATAAAAACAAGGAATAAAAGAGGTAATCAATCTCTTGTGTAAATATACAACATACATTTACAATACAAACAATAAAGTTGTTTACAAGCCTATTAAATAAGGTTTGTTAATAAGTATAAAAATAATAAATGTTGAATATAGCAATTTCCAAAAATCAAACCTGTAAATTTATCCCATAATAAAACTAAAGCATTACTTTTTAATAATTGGCTTGTAAC
>Ga0209482_1000526_pt1 | contig 32682 bp, 36 predicted proteins | sample CoawatmetaG10DNA_FD_187512 | JGI IMG/M metagenome (GOLD analysis project Ga0209482, IMG submission 187512) | Marine microbial communities from the West Antarctic Peninsula - Coastal water metaG104-DNA (SPAdes) (version 2) | ecosystem: Environmental > Aquatic > Marine > Coastal ...
TGATGAACCATTCTGTGCTCTCAGCTTCTGCCAAACCATACCACCTTCACCCGCAAGGTCTATGCCGTTGTTTATAGTCTGACTAGAATCCTTACCATCATACAAATCTGTACTAAACACATCTGCAACATTAGCCGCACCACCACTAGGCTGACCAGCAATACCCATGCCTACTTTTCTTTCAATAGTCATAATTTACCCCATAGCCAAGACAGCAGTTCCGTACCAGATCGTGCCACCATCACAAGTCGTGAAGAATAGTATGTCAACACCAGAAGCAGTTAAGGTGGGTGCAGTAGCAGCAGGCCAATCAATAGAAGTGGGCCATGTGAGCGTAGCACTGCCGCCATTCGTGACGATCATAGTAAATGAGCCAGCAGTTCCAGAAGCAGGAGGGTTAGTGAATGTTACTGTCTGTGAACCTGAGAGCGTGTAGGTAAATACGTTACCCAACTCGAGATCTACAGCATGAGCCGACATAGCAACTTTAGTTTCACCATAATCTTTTAAGACTGTGCGCTGTAGTATCTGGTCAGACATATTGACTAAGCCTGTGACCACGCCTCCAGCTTTTGGGAGTGCTGCTGCTGCCGTTGTAGTAGTTGAGGCTAAAGCAGATTCACGCGCTAAAGCAAAGCCGCCAGCCGTTGAACCATCATGCACAACAAGTGTGTCTTTAGTCGTATCAACAGTAGTTTCTCGCACTGCGCCAGTAAACGACCCATGTTCGGAAGTTGTTCCACCACGAAGTTGTAATAATTTGCTCATGTTAGACCTCCAAAGTCTAGTTGTAGGTTCGCACCTGAGATCGTTCCTATGTTAGTCATGTTGTTATTTTGTCCGTCTAAAGCACCACCAAGTTGAGGTGACGAATCTGCTACAACACTTGTAATTCCTGATATGATTCCGCTAAACGCACTGCCCGTATAATATTTCAAAACATTCGCGGTGCTGTCGTACCAAAGATCACCAGAGCTAGGGCCAGCAGGGGCAGATGATGATATTTTATATTCGTTCGCGTAGCGATTAACGTCAGCGATTGAGCCAGCAACAGTGTTTACATTAGCTATACCAGAGCCGACAGTGTTTACGTTTGCTATTCCTGCGCCTACTGTATTTACGTTTGCCACTGCGCCAGCGACAGTATTTACATTGGCTATTGCTGCACCAACGACATTGATTGAGCTACCAGAACTGGTTGTTACTGACGCGGTGATTGAACCTAAATCTTCTGAGTAAACAATGTTTCCTGCAACAATATCCACGTTTGCTTGGTTAGCGGCAGAAGGTGCAATTACTGCCCATGCGCTGCCATTCCAAACACTCATTACCTGCGAACTTGTATTGAAATATAACGCTCCGACTATTAACGAATTAGAGTCGTTATCAGTTGCGGGTGCTGACCCCTTCGCTCCCAAATATCGGTCGTCAAATGAGTCGTATGAGGCTGCTGCATTAGTTGCAGAAGAGGCGGCAGCGGTTGCAGAGTTAGCCCCTGCGGTTGCAGAGTTAGCACCAGCAGTAGCAGAACTAGCCGCTTGACCAGCTTTGGTTGTTGATATGGCAGCTTGGGCAGTTGCTAAAGTAACTTGGGCAGTTGCTAAAGTAACTTGTGCTGCACCTCTAGTAGTCGCAAGGCCAGCTTGAGTAGTCGCAAGGGCTACTTGGGCCTGTCCATTTGTAGTAGCAAGGCCAGCTTGAGTAGTCGCTAAAGCAACCTGCGCTGCACCGTTGGTAGTAGCAAGGCCAGCTTGAGTAGTAGCAAGAGCCACTTGTGCTGCACCGTTTGTAGTTGCTAGGCCAGCTTGAGTAGTAGCTGTAGCAGCTTTGGTGGTAGCGGTACTAGCTTGTGTACTGGCTGTAGAAGCAGAAGAAGCAGCCGCAGTAGCAGAGTTACCCGCTGCTGTAGCAGAGTTACCCGCTGCTGTAGCCTGAGTAGTCGCAGTGTTTAACTGAGAAGTCATGCTTGTCTCTGCCCAGTTCTTAGTTGCTGCATCTTGCGCTGATACTGGGTTAGCTACGTTCTTTATGACACGACTTTGTGCGTCAAACTTACCGTCTGCTACTTTAAATATAGAAGCTTGGGCAGTGTCTATGGCTTCTTGAGAAGCTTGAAAGACTTGTATGTTTGAGGAATCAAGATCAGTTTCGGTTAAGATAGCACCGTTACTAAAATCCACTGCCCTTGTAGTTAGGTTTGTAGTCCGTGAAAGACGAACAACAAGTCCATTAGCAGGGGCAGGTGAAATAGATACTGTACTAGCCGAAGCAAAAGTAAAAGAGGTAGAAACCCCGTTAACAAAGGCGGCAACCTCAGATGCCACCGTGTACGTAAAAGGAATTGCAAAAGTAGTTGTACTACCGTTTGCAGTGTATTCGATATAGCTATTAGCCATTGTTGTTAATCTCCAAAGTATGCGGCAATAGCGTTTAAGCCAGCCTTTGTATACGCCTGATTAATTATAGGCAGCATGTGTATAACTGACCTGTATTCTTGTTCTGTCATTTTTCCTTCAGAAAATAACCCGTGTGCTAGGTGTCCTAGTCCATCAAGATAACCAGCTAAAGGATTAGCCACTAAGCCTGAACCCCAACCTCTTTGAAATTTGTCAGGGATTTCAGTCATCATACCCATGACACCAAACGCGCCTGTATAGCCAACCATATTTTGAACTATATCTAGCGGCCCTAAATGTTCTTCTAGGTATTCTCTTTGATCTGAACGACCTGCTGAAGATACGTGTGTACGTGCAGTAGTCACAAGGCTTGCTATAAGCATTTGACCTATAACAACATAGGCAGCTTCAACACCCATACCATTCATAGCCCTTCGATTCATACGAGCAAACTGTTGCTCTTGAGAGGCCACTGCGAAGCTTAAAAACTGACCAATAGTAGAACCTATTTGTCCTCTTAAAACGCTGTTAGTAGCACCTAAATCAGTCTCTTGGACGTTGTTACGAACCTCTATAGACACATGGTTAGTAAAGGCATCTTGAGCCTCAACATCATCCCATTTGTCATAGCCCATAACCCGCTTACCATCACCGTGTCTTTTGATCTGCACTTGGATTCGGTCATACATGGCATCTGTTATGCCTGTGTCCTGACGCATGGCTTTAGGTATGTCACCATCCATCCATTTCTGACGCATAACAGCAGCGTTAAACCTCTGTAGAAAGTCAGTAACTGGGGTAAGCCCTGAGATAACACCTTGTATCTGCCTAGCTTTTTGCCACCACGGGTCCATGTGTTCAACCATGCCGCCAATCTCATCTATACGAGTTGATGCCGAACCTGTTAAACCGTGAGTACCTAAGCCTGTAGCGTCAATAATGTTCTGCATATCAGTGTTAGATACTTCTCCATTACGTGCAGCCTTTAGCCAATCTTTGTATTGCGGAGCAACCTTAAAGATAACCCCAAGACCTCCGTAAGCAATGATGTTTGCAGTCTCAATGACGCTCATCATTCCAAAGTATCCTGAGTAGGCTAAGTAGGTTAAATTACGGCCTATTTGTAAGCCTTTAGTCTTGTTCTTTTTTAAACCTAAAGATGTGTCCTCTATTAGTTCAGAACCTTGAAGACCTTTAATAAGTTGCCGTATCATTTTAATATCATCGGCTGTTTTAAGAGGGTCTATACCGTTGTCTGCACCATACTTATCAATCTTTTTTATGGCATCTTCCATAGTGTCCATACCGTCACCGTCAATACCATTTCTGGAAAAACCAATGTGTCGGCCTGATTTAAAAGCATAGCTTTGAACTACGTCAGACATATTATTATTAAGCATTTCACTAATCGACATGGTTAAACCATCAGCAGTGAATTTAGTCTCATAATCCATATCAAGACGTTGACGCATGTTAGTATCTGGCACTCTTCGGTCTCCCTTAGAGGAGGCCATTTTTGCGCCCATACCTACATCAATCTCAGCTTCAGTCATACCTTCGTCTACAAGAAACTTACGCAATGCTGTGCTGTCTTCAAGTATGTCCTCTAGCCTATTGGCTGTAACACCAGTGTCTAAAGAAGATACCTTTTGAATAAACAAGCGACTAAGGCGTACAGAGAAAGCTAAGTCCCAACCGTTTTTAGCAGCTATGGATTGACCAAAAACCTTACTGACTTTGGTTCCTCCATGCTCCTTCACTACGGCACGTAATTTACCTGAATCCCACTCAGTCGGAACGTAGTTACGGTCATACTGTGTTTCTTTAGCACCTATGACTCTGTAACGCTTTTTCTGATCTAAAATGTCTTTAAACACCTCACGCGCATTGTCTGCGGCTAATTGGACTTCTTTAGGAGAGTTCGCATATACGGAGTCATTACGGACTGCCCTAGTTACTAAACCTTCAAACTCATCATGCGCCCTTGGGCTTGCCCAACTATACTTAGTGCTTTGCCGCCACTTGTTAAAGTTAGGTCTGTGAACCCTAGCTAACTTAGCCCTAGCACTGCGAGTAATACGTGTCTGAATACTTGAAGTAGACTGTATGTTGGTACTGGATTTATTGTTTACCCTGTTGTCCTGAACTAAGATTCTACTTAGGTTACGTACTAGGGGGTTATCAGAACTACGTAGTGCAGCACCCTCAGAAAGTATGTTACTTAGCCACTGAGTCCCAAACCATGTTTTACCTTGTTCTGGTGAATCAATTTCATCAATACGCTGCGGTGCGTGTATAGGCTGTGGGGCTTCTAAAGACATTTGAATATCAGGGTCTTTGAGATCACCACCTGCTAACACAGTAACGGCTTTTTCATGTTCCCTTAAGTCATCTGCATGTTTTGCATACTTATGGACAAAGGAACCCATGCCACCTGCAAACCCTGCTGAAAAAGCAGTGTCTATAAGCACATCATTTATTGTGTAATCAGGTAAAACATTACTGGCATAAAGACTCTCTAAGCCTCCTTGTGCGCCATACACTGCACCCATCTTACCCACCGTTCTTAACTTAGTAGTGCCTGTGGTTGCCTTGTTCACGGCATTAGCTAAAGTGCCTATGCCTTTACCCACATTAGTCAGTCCCTTAACTCCTGATAACCAACCACCCGCAATAGGTATTGCAGCTAGTGCTAAGTTTTCTTCGGTCAGCATACCAGCACCGAACATTGCCACTACTGTTAGGGCAGGGGAGTCTCCGAAGTTTTCAGCCATAATGCTTTGGTTATTTTGGGTCTGTGCTACTTGTTCCATCATCTGCTTTAAAGACCCCTCTGACTCTGCCCCAAACATGTAGTCATGGAACTCTTCAGGGGTGTCATCAAAGTAGGTTTTCATTACTCTGTCGTCAAACCTAAACTCAGGGTCGTACTCATTATCGACAGCCCTTTGACGTGCTGCTATTTCAACTAAAGAAGCCCCTTCTTCTCTAAAGGCTCCAAAAGAGTCTGTGAACCCAAAGTTATCAGGCTTATCTATAAAGGCATTAACATTGGGGTCAAATATCTTACCGTTTTCTGTAGCTTGCCTCATAACCATTGAGGGGTCTTTGGGTGCTACAGAGTCTGAAGTAAAGACCGAAGTAAATTCTTCTATTGTTTCCATTGTTAATATCCCTTATTGATTCGCCAGATCATTGTTAGCTTCTAGTTGTTTAGCGTCCCTTACCTGTCTAGCGTTCAAACCATTAAACGTGTCTAAGTGAAGTGGTGCGGTATTAGGTATGGTCATACCTTGTAGATTAGTAATCCAAAATGTCTTACCTCTACCACTGTATCGTAGGGAAAGCTGAGTAGGGTCTAAAGCACCCATGCCAATAGTTGCTGCTTGAATTTCAAAATAAGCCTGTGCATCTTCTTGGAATGTAGAACTTTCAATATCTTCACTTCCACCCATAAATACCAACTTTCCATTTACTACTGAGTGGTCATTTACGATTTCCTTTGCGTACTCATCTATAAATTCTTTAGGGTTCATTCCTGTCATTCTGGCGATAACTTTGCCGTACTGAACTATTTTATCTGAGAGTAAGGATTTCTCCTCTTCCCCAGTAACTACATCCCCCCACCCGAAAGTGTCTAATTCATCTATAACCCCTTCGGAAAACTTTTGAAGGTTTGCTGAACTTGCTTTGGATGGTAAATAATCTGGAGAACCTAAAGCAGTTAAAGCCTCTACTTCGTTATTGTCTCCATACATAGTCATCACTCGCCAATCTGCAAACTGTGCGCGTTGGTTAGGGTCTGTAAGATACTTACGGAACATCTGAGGGTTGCCAGCATGAAGCTGTTTTAAAAACTTGAATTTATTCATAGTGGCTTTGAAGTTAGGGGAATCTGGGTCGAAGTCACCAGTACCTAAATTATCAAAAGCTTTACCTGCCATTGCTTTCCATCGTTTGTTTATCACGTCAACTTTAGAATACATGCCTATTTCAGCCGCTAACTTTTGTTCATCTGTTCCGTCAGGGAACTTGGCATTAACTATTTCTGTAATACGAAGCTGTGTTGCTGTGTCCAAGTCATCTTTAGAAATACTCTTTTGTTGACCATTGTGGTCTATATAAGAACCTGCCGTTATGTTAGTTACCCCTGCTATTGCAGAATTTACCGCAGAAGCCATAGCTTTATTTTTACGAACACCTGCTGCTTTCATAGCGATTGCTGTGGTGTTTGCATTTATTATTGCTATCCTCTGGGAACTGGTTATTTCCCCCGATTTTTCAGACCTTTTCAAAGCTAATAAATCAACCTCTTCAAGTGAACCAGCAGACGATTTTGAGTTCCAATCTAAAATTCTATCTGTAACATCTGCTGAATCTCTAATAGACGCATTAGCCTCAGCTTTTTCAATTAATCCTAAAACCTTGTTACGATAATCAGGGCCACCATTACCAGCTTTAATAAGGTAGTCACCAATGACTGTATCCATGAACTCTTCACCACGTCTTTCTTGCTCTTTGAGCCAGTAGTTTTGTAGGTCAGTGTTGGAGTACCCATACTTATCTTTTAAAATGGCTTCCATATCAGCAGCAAAAGACCCAAACCCATCGGCAGTTTCTTCATTTAATTGCTCTTGTGTTAAACCATCGGGGCCAAAGCTACGGCCCTCTTTAAGACTGTAAGTAGAACTAGCTTGGTCGATGTGCATGTCTATAGTGTTAGTGGCAAATACCGAACCAGCATCCTTAAGGTCTTGCCTTTGATATATGGCAGACGAAGCGGTACTAGATGCTTTGGAAGACTGCCGCATAGAGTTAGCTAGAACACCTTTAAGGTCTTCGTCATCTACTTGGTCTAAGCTACCAAGAAATAACGTCTGATATTCAGGAGTTTCTAAAACCTCTTCGTGGGTCATTCGTGCAAATTGCTCTTGTTCCATCAAGGCTTTAAAGCCTATGCCGAATGAGTTCTGAGCCGCTTGCTTTTTACTAGCTTGAATCATGTCCAGCTTGCGTTCTTCTTCCTTCTGAACCCGTTGGACATTACCTGTAACGCTATCTAAAGCCTTACTAATCTGGTCGTTACGGGCTGGTTGCACATAAGTATTTACAGGGGATGCTTGCGGAGCCAAGCGCACTTGGTTCTTAGCATACTGAGTTTGGACACGTTGTTTCGCCACAGCGAACTCCTTTTATCTTGAGGCTCTATGGCCTACTGGTTTACTCTTAAAGGGGTTTTTTAAACCTTTAAAATAACTAGGGTTACTTCCGTAAGCACCACCACCAATCTGAAGGGCAGTAGCTGCGAAGCTTGGGTAAGGCATTTGATTAATACGAGACTGCCGCCCCGCTTTAGCACCTTCTTTCTCTTCTGCTATTTGAGCCTTAGTTGCACCAAGGTTAGAAGAAGCTTTGGTATCGTCATATAAGTTCTGACGCAATATATCGTTCATTAAGGCATCCACAGATAGCCCTGCTACTCCTGACTCACCAGAAGCTGTCCTAGCTGTTGCTAAATCTCTCATACTTTGAATGTCAGCATCCTGCCCTCGTTGGGCTTCTGCCTCTTCTTCTTGTCGTTGTCTAAGGTTTAGCTGTCGGGCATCACTGAGGTAGGCAGCATTAGCAGACTCTTCATTACGTTTAGCCTGTTCTTGCTGTTCTCCGTAGGATGCTATCGAAGTCATTGCTCCGATAATTGTTGCGGGGTCACACATTTTTAATCCTTACAAATTCGTAGAAAGGTATACCCTCCACACCAAAATCAGGCACAAGCTTCACAAATGAAAAGCCAATGTGACTTAGCCATTTGATAGCTACCTTGTTTCTAGCATCTACATAATTAATTAATAGTGGGTATTGCTGCTGGACTTCTTTGACCCAATCCACTGATTGCGTTAGTAGGTCACGTTTTATAAGTGGAATCTTGTCAGAACCTAGCATCCAAGGACAACCAGTTAAATCGTCAACATGGGCGCAACCGAACATTCCTATAATCTCTCCTTTGTGGATAATAGATTGGGGTCTGCCCGAATCAAATCCTAATTGGAGTGCTTCGATAGGAGTAAAGCCGCTTGAAGCTTTGACTTCCCTAATATCAGCCAGCCGCATTTTTGCAGCTAGTTCAAACACGTCTTCCTGAGTGGAATCGCGGTAATGGGCCATTGTTAAATCCTTGAGGTTCTTTGGGTTAAGAAGCCCTCATATTCAGCACTTTGGAACACACACGGTAGGTAACTGTCGGATGAAATAGTTACGTTTGAGTACCTAGAGTTTGTATGTATTGGGACACGGTACGTACCTTCAGCTAAGTTAGCTCGACCTAGTAAATTATATAGGTTGCCAATAATTCGACCGTTAAACTCTCTGACAGCAGTTGGTCTTGCTGTAGGTTCTGTTGTAACTTTGAAGTAAGCCGTGGTGTTGTACACTATGTTAAAGTTTCTAATTTGAAGGTTGTTAGTTGTTACTGCTTTATTGTCTTGTTTCAAGACTATCTCACTAAACTTATATTTAAAGGTGTACGGAATACCTGTATAGATAACTGCACCACCTGCAAAGTCTGCTAAAGCTTGTGACTGTGTTCGTGGACTACCTACGTTGTTCACAAAGATTCTAGTGCTATCTGAATACAGTAAGTTTGCATTTGCGATCTTGTAGCGTCTGTCTAGTAGAACTGCACCGCCTGAGTAGTTAGATAAACCACTGGTGTAAACCATGTCAGCACTAGCAGAATCGTTAGCCAAGCTAAGGCTCTCTAGATAAATACCATCTGAGTATTCCATGACCAGTTTAATAACTGAGCCGTTAAATGCTACTGAACGTACAGCACCTGAGAACTTCCACTCTGACCACGCAGACTGTAGCTTTTCATCACCACGCCAAAAGTATCTGTAAACAAACACTGAGTTAGGCTTATCTGCTGTCAATGCTAAAAGCATATCTTCGTTAGAAGAGGCTGTTAGATTTCTTATAGTCCCCTCTAAATAGTTCGGGACGTGTGCAGATATGTCAGCAGCGTCATTAGTCTCTGAAGAAGAGTCCACATAATACTCACGGACACCTGACCACTTTCCTTTAGCAAACCCAAAGAACACGTATTTACCTGCACCTACGGGCTTGGCTGTAAGGTCTGCTTCAAAGTTTGTAGACACATCAATATGAACTGAGTCAGGCGTGAGTAAGTCACTAGCCGACAACATGAACTGCGTTAAGTCAGAGAAAATTAACAAGGATTCATTAAATGGAATCGCGTGTTTCAGTATCGAGATTTGATTGTTAGATACAGCCACATCAATCGGATTAGAGTCTAAAGTTGTTAGAACAGTCTTAGGGAAGAAGTTGTAGAACTCACCAGCTTCACTAAAGATTACATTCTCATCTGCAAGAAACCCTAAGCGGTTACGGTGGAAGAATATGTCGTTAATCTTGTATCCAATAAAAGATGGAACTGGGTTAGTTTCTTCGTCACCTGCTGATCTATCGTCCCATGTTAATGGTGAGAATGTGAATGTACCATTGAGTTCTTTACGTAGCTGGTGGGGCATAGTCAGCTTATTAATACGGTTCTTAATTAACGCACCGTCAGCACCTAGTTCACCTACTGTTTCCTTCCAAATTAACTCATTGTTTGTAGAGTCGCCTTGGGTCAAGTGTACGTAATGGTCATCCTGTTTCTTCTCGTTAGAGCCAGCAACCTTAATCTTAAAGCCTAACTTACCTTTACGGGGTAGGTTCTTAAAATCAATCGTCTGACCTTTGAATGAGTAGAGAAACCTGTCACCAGCACCGTCACTACTAAATACAGTAAAGTCAGTTGATGCGTTTGAAACATAAACTACTGAGCCTATTTGCTCTTTTACAAAGCCACTGGCAAGGCTTAAGTTGGTGAATAACTGGTTTGCTATATAGTCTGTGCCAATCTGTGCAGCATGTGCAGAAGATGAACCATCTGGCGTTGTGAATGTAGAAGTAGCCGAGCCTACTTTGATTGTGTAGGTTAAGCCGTAGTCAGCCTGTCTAACATAAAACATAGCCTCGTTTGGCCTTGCCGCAGACACAAAAGAATCCTGAGCTATGACCTTGTTCTTATTTACTACAAAGGTGGTGTCACCCACGGACACTGCACTAACATTAGCATTAAAATCACTAAGTCCAGTTAGGTATGAGGGTACGCTGGTAATAGCATTACCTGCACTATCGTTGACAGTCTTTTCTACACCAGCTTGGTTAAACACTTTAATACCCGAACTGCTAAACACTGCTGTGTAGTCTTCTGTGCTTGAGTATTTAATAGGGTGTATAAAGGCGGTAGTACCTGCCAAGCTGTTAGACAGTTTAGCTATGTGTTCAGTGCAGGGACGTTTTTCCAAGCCCCTAGTCACAGAAGATAATCCGTTTTCTTGGAGTTCTGCTTGGCTTTCGTGACGGAGACTTGCGGGTTGTTGGGAGATTCCATTAAGGAGATTAGGGATTGAACCTGAGACTAAAGACATAGTTAAACCACCTACCTTTTGTAATGAGCGATTTTATCAGTCTCATAATTATCAAATATATTAAAGTCTTGTACGTCTGCTTCATTCTGCAAAACATTACTCCACGCCATCATTTCATCTTGGGAGTTATATGAATGTAATGCTTCTGAACCAAGTACACGATCTTGTAGGACACGGGCAGCTTTTATAGCTACATACCGCCTTGCCGTTTCGGGCATTTCCTCAAATTCTAATAAGACAACCATATCGACTTGAACGGCTGTGCCTATTGCGTATGTGTTTTTAACTCTGTCGTACATCTTATTACCACGCTGAACTAAGTCAGACGTTTTGGATACACGGTTGTGTATTGTATCCACATGCAAACAGTTGGCAGGGAGTGTCAACATATCGCTTGCGTCAGGTGAGAGAGAAAAGGTTATTTCAGTATTAAACGACCAACCTTGTGCTTGGAAATCACGGCTAACATTGTTTAATGTTTGCTCTGCTGAACTGGCTTCAACAAGACCTGAGTTGAGAGAGTTAACAGGGGATTCACCAATGGTTGCCAGCAAAGTATTGATTGCTTCTAGTTTGGATGTTGGGGTCATGGTTTGCCCTTTTAAATGAAAAAAAAGGCAGGGAGAAATTAATCTCCCCACCTTTGAGTTAGCTGTTAGACAGCATTTAAAGAAATGGCACAAGCAGGGCGCAGGATGTTGTGACCCATTGCGTACTTAGCTACCATTAATGTTCCTTGGCGATCAATCTGATATTCAGACTCAACACCTAAGTCTAGTAACTTCACAGTTGCAGCAGCGTCTTGACTGAAGATTAAGCCGCGCAAAGCAGTGTAGTTACCACGGTATGCCGCAGTACGTGTCGTTGTAATTGGCTCAACGTCTGCTGAAGAACTAGATTGGTTAGTGTTAGGAAGATGATTACTCATCATAATCTTAACACCGCCAACTTGAGGCACTACACCAGAAGCTACAGAACCCTCACCGCCAACATCACGGTTCAACCATGCTGCGTTGGCTACACTAGGCACGTTTAATAGCGCGTAGTATTGGGCAGGTGGTAGTACACAAACTTTGTCACCGCCTACGTCTTTCTTATCGAACTCTTCAAGAGCCGCGTAGATAGCCGCTACAATCTTGGCACCATCTAATGCGTGTGCAGTAGTAGAACCAATGTTGAAGTTAGTCGTGTACACCTCATCAGTAAACGCAGTGCCAAATGCAGCAGCAGCTTTAGTTGAGTTGTCGATTGTCGCTGCTTTAGCAATGATACGCGCAATGTTACGGTCAGAGACATTTGCTAGTGCATTACCTGACTCTTTTGAGTAGATTGAACGCACGTCATAGTGGTTCATAGCTTCGTCAATCTTAGCAATGAACTGTGTGCTAATGAGCAAGTCATCCACTGTCACAATACGCTCACCGTGCTTGATTGCATCAGCTTGGATTAGCGTACCTGCCGTGTGGTACTTTGCAGAACCTGTACCCGTTAATGGGAATGATGCAGACTTACCATTAGAAATGGTTCGTGTGCGGTGAAGGGGCATGAAGACATTCTTTTCTTCATATGCTGTTAATACTTCCCCTGCGTATAGCTTGAGGAATAAGGAACGATCATCACCTGTCGCGTTGACTTGGCCTAATCGAGATGTTGTTTGGTCTGTTGGAAATGCCATTGTATATGTACCTATTTAAAAAAAGTAATTTATAAGTTTTTGAGATTGTTTTACTCAGCTACTCTTACTTCCTTTCCCATAAAGATTGTCCACCGCAGTGGGTCGATAGATACTTGGAATAAAGTTGTTGCTTAATTAAACGAAAAAAACCCCCGAAGGGGCTTAAAGATTGCGGAGACAGAATCTAAAGTACGTTGCTTCTTGATAATTTAGAGGCTACGGACTGTCGATATGCAGAGTCTGTGCTGTACCTTGGGTCACGCATTGCTGCGGTTAACTGGGCGGCAGAATCAAAGACCCCACCTGTTACGGATTTAGTCTCGCCCATGACCAATGATGGTTCATTGCCGTTAACAGAACGGTATCTAGCTTGCAGACCTTGGATTGCAAGATTTGCTGTCTCTATGTTGCCGCTATTTACTGCGTCATTAAACGCATCTATAGAGGCTTCAGGTAAGTTATCAGAAGCCCAAGAGGTCATATCTTCATAAGCTTGTTGACCCCCTACCTGTGAAAAGGCTCCTTGTTGCATCTGGGTTGCCACTGCCATTTGACCTTCTATAAATTGGTCAACCATAGTGCGGGGGATACCAGCTTCTAATAAAGAATCATAAGAATCTTCAGTTAGTCCTCCTAGCTCTGAGAACTCTTGCGATAAGGAATCAAAATCAATACCCTCTTCTTCAAGCCCTTCAACTATTTCTTCTAACTCTCCGTCTTCTAACTCTTCTTCATATTCTTCTTCATTGTCTTGAGAGCCTAGCTTCTGTTCAAGGGATTCATAGGCCGAAGCCATGTCCTCAACAGAGTTAAACTTCTCAGGTAGCCATTCAGGACGGTCAGACACATTAGGGTTATCAAGACCATCTGCCTTTTCTAACATATTTAACGTGTGCTGACCGTCTTCAACGGTTTCTTCGTATGTATTTACTGTATCCATTTTTAACTGTCTCCAAACAGATATGTTATTTAGACTTCTTGTTTTGCTTGTTTAAGTGTTCACGTAGGTTTTTACTACCTGACTTCTTAACGTCATCTTTAGTTGCCGTAGAGTAGGACTTGCCACCATCGGCAGGCCAAGTAAACGTAGAAAGACCTGCTTTCCTAGCTTTCTTAAATGCAGCACCAAAGGAACTTGTCGTAGTTGTTTTCTTAGCTGCTGTGGCAGCCACTGGCTTCTTAGCTGCTTTTTTAGGGTCAACACCTTTGTATCCAGCTTGGCCTTTACGCCCACCTATGCCACCACCTTTGGTGTTTTCAGGGATAAGTGACGCTAGTAAAGAACCTGCTGTAATAGCAACACCTGCTGGCCCTGCAAATCTAGCTGCACCTTTACCAAATCTAGCTAACTTACTTAGTAACTTACTGGGAGTCTTTTTAGATTGTGGGCTAATACGTTCACCAGCGGGGCCAATTTTAGTCCCATCAGGTATAGCTTTAGGCTTAACAGTTCTATTTGTACCTTTTACAACTTTCTCCTGACGACCAACCTTTTGAGCTGCTTTACTCTTGTTAGCGTTAGGGTCTGTAGGGCCGACTGCCTTAGAAGATGTTGATACCTTGTTGCCAGACAATGCCCGTACTAACTTACCCCTTGCTGAAGCCCTTTTAGTTATTTTTGCCTCACCGTTTGGATTAACTGCTGGCTTTTTAACAACCTTCTTCTTAGCTGCTGGCTTCTTCTTCTTAGCTACAACCTTCTTCTTAGCTGCTGGCTTCTTCTTAGCTGCTGGCTTCTTAGCTTCGGGTTTCTTTAGAACCTTCTTCTTCTTAGCTTCAGGCTTCTTCTTAGCTGCTGGCTTCTTCTTCTCTTCTTCCTTTGCTGCACTTTGACCCTTGCTATTAAACTTAGGAACTTTCCTCGCTTTCTTAGCGTCTGCCAGTTCCTTTGCTAAGTCTTTAGCACTGCCTTTAGCTTTCTTTTTTGCAGCTTGTTCAGCTTCAATTTCAGCTATTAGACGTGCGTCATCTGGGCTTCTTATATTAAAATTCTTTATAACTTTTTCTAGTTTAGGGTAGAGCCGTTTTGCTTTAGCCATTTTACTGTTCACCTTGTCCTTGTTTCATCATGCCTTGAGCTACAGGGCCAACAGCTTTCTCAGCCATTTGTGCCATCATTTGTTGTTGCTGTTGCTGCTGTGCTTGCTGCTGTTCTTGAGCCTTTTGTTCGGCTGACTTAACTAAGCCACTGGTATCAATACCTAAAGACGCTCCAAGACGATCAATGTAATCATCAACATTTAACTCACGGGCAATTACGTCCTTACCTAGCGGGGCTAGCATCTGAAGTAACTGAGAGAGTTTGTTGAGGTCTTGACCACGGCCTAAAGCTTCCATGCCTGTAACAATCTGAGGCTTTAAAGTGTCTTTGGGGAACTTAGGCATTTTGCCCGACTTCTCCATGCGACTAAGAAGTAGCTTAACCATTGGGTACTGGAACTCTTGTGAGAGTATTGAGTACACACCACCTAACGCTGACTCAAGTTCTTGAGCCATGTATCGAACTTCTTCGGCAGTAACACGTTCAGCTTTACGCTGGACTGAAGAGTTCATTAGGAATGAGAAAGCAAGTCGTTCACTAATCTCACGCGCTGTATCCTGTGCTACACGGAAGTCATTAAACTTCTGTAACTGGAGTACGGTCACGTCATCGGCACTGCCTGAAGCTATTCCTCCATTGGGAGTTTGTGCGATTACCTTTGGTTTAGTAGTCCCATTCGGGCGTACTAGGAACAACACCTTGGCTGCTGCTGCGGAACCTTCCACAATAGCTTTAGTCAAAGTCTCTAGTGAACTTAAGTCACCTAGAAATTCTTCAACATAACCACGTCCATACGATTCACCGTCAATACGTACCATACGCAATGACATAAATGGTGATTGGTCTAACGGGAATGAACCTTTTGAGCTAGGTATAAGTTGACCTTCGACCTCTTGATACACTTCCCACTTCTTATCGACACGACACACTTTTGTGAACAGATCAACAGACTTTAGTTGTGACTCTTCGGAAGGTTTTGTAAGCAGCTTTTGGACTTCTTCGGGAAGCATAAGGGGGCTTACAGTTTCTTTAGTAATTATCTCTAGGACATTACCCATTGCGTCACGCTGACATACGTAACGATCTAAACGGAATACACGGACACCACCATCTTTTGGCATGTGGATTAATACATTGCCAGAAGTTATAAGCTGTTTAAGTGCTTCAAATACTGGCACTCTCACTGCGGTAGCTTCAATCTCTTGCATAGCTGCACGTTCAATACGAGCTAATGCCTCTTCTACTTTACCCCTAGCATCATCACCTGCAAGACTCTGAAGATCAAAGTCATCCATCGTTAGACGGAAGAAAGGTGAGTTAGGTGGTAAGAGTGTCATCAGTAGCTTTGACGCTAAGTTGTTGACACCTCTAGCTCCTATTGATTGATAAGGAGTAGAGTATAAAGAAGAACCAGAATGACCTTGTGGGGGCATTAGGGTAGGTATAGTGAGCGTAGCGACTTCCCTTGCTCTATCGAGGAATGATGTACGATCACTTTCAAGTTGTGTATAGCGTTTAGCTACTGAACCATCTGTAGGTAGCATAAGCTAAATTCTCTTTATTAAATTGTTTTAGGCAATGTTTAAACCAACACCTGAGCCTGAGACACGTTGACCTGTTTTGGCTGTACGTAAATTACGCTTGCCTCGTTGTTGCTTGCCTTTCTTGACTGCTAAGATATTTTTTAGACCGTCAGGGTTAGCTATTGCACCAGCAGCCGCCATAGTTGTTTCGGGTAGTTTTGTTGTAGTCTTTGTCCTTGTTGTAGGTGGTATCACAAGAGTAGTTTTTTTAGGAGGTACAACAGCAGGTACAACAGCAGGTACAGATGGTGATACGACATTATCCGCAACCACTGTATCGTCCACACCATCAGCATTGGCTTTTGCTACTGTGGAACCTACCCCATTGGCAGCACCTGTGGCATTAGTAACGGTATTGGTGGCTGTACCATCAACAAACGTAGTTGATGTTTTATCACCTAATCGTATTTCTCTTCCAAAAATATCAAATTTAGGGTCAGTAGTTTTGACGATTACATCGGGATTGTTTCCAGCATAGTCATACTTGTCTGTTGTATGTTCATTGAACAGTCCAGATTTTGAAGTGCTTTTAGTAACTCCGTTACCCAGTGTTGCCATGCTACCTGTAATCTTTTTCAGCTTAAACAGTGCTGCATCTTTGTTAGCTGTCGTGACTACCCTGTCGCTAGAGTAAGCTTTTTTATCACCAACTTTTTCTTTTGCCGCCCTTACTTCGGCTTGGGTTAAGCCTAAACCACCAATATTCTTACCGTTAGCGTCAATTACTTTAGGTGCTATCTGGTTAGCCCAATATGCTTGGTTGTACTTAGACTTACCATCAATGTTCTGCTTAGAGCTAACAATGTTTAAACTGTTGTCAGTTGTTTTGGCTCCGAAGTCTTTTTTCTTATCATTGCCATTACCGTCACCGCCACTTTTTGAATTACCGCCACCTTTAGCATCACACATTAGTAGTTACCTTTTTTACTAGACGCAATAGTTAAGCTAGGTTGAGAAGCACCGCCCATAGTTAACCCTGTGGTAGTGGTTTTCTTGTTACGTATCCCACGCTTACCTTTGGCCTGTTTTTTACGCTGACCGCTAGGAGTCTGTTCCATATCTGAAAGGTCTAAACTAGCTGGCGCACGTGCAGGTGCGGGTGTTGGTGGGGCAGGTGCGGCTTTAGAACTTCCAAATATGCACATTGTTATTCCTCTTGTGTAAAATCGTCTTCGGATAACTCTATAAGTTTCTTAATGACACTTCGCTGACCTTGCAGATACCGAAGTTCTTCTAGTGCAATCTGTTGGGTCGGGAGGGTGTCGGGGAATAACTTATTGAGGGTTGTAAGGAGTCCTTGGGATATGCCCAAAGACCGTTTAAGTATAGTTCTCATAATGGCTTTACTGTAACGGTACGTTAAAAGGAATTAGGCACATTTAGCGTTAGTTCTCGCTTCTGCGCCTTGGCTAATATTTGCTTACGGGCTTCGTCATCTAAGTCTTTCCAAGTCATAATTTCTGTACTGGAACGAAAGCACCCCACACAAATATCGTTGTCATTAAGGTGACAGATATTGATGCAGGGTGAGGTCATTTAGATTCCTTATGCAAGGCATCGTCATAGGCTTGGCAAGCTTTTTCAGATTTAGACAGTAATGCCATGTGTTCGCTGCTGTACTCTGAGCCTTCAAACTCATCTGCTATGACGATACAATCCACACAGTCCTGTCTTAAGAGTTCTAAAGCTAAACCCCTAACTTGTCCTTTCATTCGTAAGCTTCCTCTTTTTCGTCTTCGTACAGCACAAGGGCGTTGTCAAATTCGTCCCATGAGTCAACTCCGTAGTACATAAGGCACTCAAGCAAGTGAGAGTCTCTTTCAATAGAGTTATAGTAATCTTGGTCAACTTCTATTCTTCTTCCCATATCGTCCCCCGTTGGTAAAGTTGTATTGCGGTGTTTAAGTCACAGCCGAACCCTTCCATAATTTCTTCAAATGCAACCATGAACATCATTTCATTAACTCCCTTTCTATGGATTTTTCTAGCCGCTTCAAAGAGCGTGTGGAAGTGTAGATGCAATAGCGTAGATGCCACTTCCAATACAATTTTTTAAAGTAATTTACAAACGTCATACGAGATCAACGATTTCACATGAGTCACCAGAACAAGCTAACGTCTGAGAACCTATAGTTGTATCTTCAACCTCGTAGTCCGACAGCTTTGACCAATCAATAGCCTTGGGCATTAGCGTTAAGAACAACTCATACCTCTCCTTATCACACTGCTGGTAAGGGGCTTGCTGGTAGATGTGTTCTGAGTACGGTAAGAAGCTTACACCTGACATTTCATCGAAGTTCTTGTAGACATAAGCACCTACCTCTAACCATTCATCTGCTAAGACATTAATAGTTACTGAGGGCTTGTGTTCACAGTAATGACGTTGATATGCAAGCCAAGTATCTAACTGCTGAATAGCCGTTGTGTTCTCAGTTAACACGGCTTGGTCTGGGGACTTCTGAGGGAAGCTAAACACGACTGTAGTGTCTGGCTGGTGGGCGCAGGGTTCCCACGGAATCCCCTGATCTTTCATAAACTGAGTCAAGGGGTCGTTGAACGCACCACGAACAGTACGGATGTAGTATTCGCTATGCCTCGCATGGATTCCTGAAGCAGAGTTCACTAGCTGACTAACTGTGCCAGAAGGTTTAACTGCTGTGATTGCTGTGGATACTGCAATGCCTAACTTTCCTGCCCACTCCTTGTTAACTTCTACTGAGACAGCGCGAAGACGCTCTAGTAGTGCAGGTAACTCAGGGTTGGCGGTGGTAGTCAAAGGGTTGTCCATGATGCCTGTAAGACTCACACCTAGAAGACGTTCCTCATCGGTGTTGTCTTGCCAAACCTGACGCAAGTATGGGAACTTCGTGTAGGTTGCTTGGAGAGTCCCAAGGATTGTAGCGACTGCTATCTTACGTTCTAAGTCTTGCTCAGTATCACCTGAACGAATCACTACCTCAGTGAGATTGCAGAATTGGTATGGTCTTAGTATTATTTCTGAACCGATTATGTTCGATGAGAGTCGCAACACTCCCACCAGTTCTCTTATGAACTTCTATACGTCACCGCATAGTCCAGACTATATCATCATCCAATTTTCAGGATGTTACGCTTTTCGAGCATCATTAGCTTATGCCCTACTCCCTTGCGGGATAGTCGTTGCACGTTCCTCACATCGTAAGACATAAGGCTTCGCTCAGGATTGTCTCTGTACTAGAGGTGTTCCCTGAATTAACGCAATTCTTCGGAGTGGGTTTCCCCACTAAGCCGCCATTGACGGATTTGTTCCAAACTCATAGGTGGCGTCACGCCTACCATTCTTAGCTGCTTGATTCTGTGCAGCTTGGCGGTTGAAGATACCTCGCTCACCTGTACCTGACTCGACTAGACTTAACCACTCTCGCATGAATGAGGTGGAGTCAGGCTTTTCAGTGTACGCGACTGAGTTATTGGCTAAGTTACGCTGTCCGTTAGCTTCCCAATACGCACCAGATTTAGCGTGACGCATACGATCATCACTGAGATTCGATAGGCTAATCATTGCTGATCTACGGACTCCACCAACCACTACAACCTCACCAATCTTGCACATTATGTCGTGACATTGGAGGCTAGTTAGTTTCTCACCTGAAGCTTCCTTGAACTTGCTAACTACAAACTGAAACAAGTCCACAAGAGGTGCAGGGCCACTAGCCCGACCACCGAATGTCTTAAGCTTTGCACCCGCAGGTCGTACCAGAGACACATCCCACTTAGGTATCAAACCGTTGTATAAAGAAGAGATCAGTGTACGAAGTGAGTACGCCCACCCTTCTTTAGAGTCAGGCACTACGATTGTCTCATCTAGGTTGATGAGGTTCATAGGAACTTGAGGTAGTTGGTTGACGTACTGACGCTCTACGCTGAAGCCTACGCCTGTACCACACAACAGGATAAACATAGCCTCATCGAAGCTGCGTATATCATCGACAGGTAGGTAAGAACAGTTGTACCCAGCTACGTTATCTCGATCAAAGGCTTTTCCTGAACTCATCATGGCTCTCATGGAGGGCATCACATCTAGGTTAGTGATTGCTTCACGTATTGCCATGACTGTCTCATCATCTTTGATCTTTGGTAGGACTAGATTATCTACATACCGATTAACAGTTTCTCCCCAATTTTCTCTACGATTTTCTGAATCAAGCCACTTTGCATAGCGGCTGGTGTGAATAAATGCTTGGTAATCATTGGGAAAGTAATTTTTCATTGCTGTCGGTATTCCTGTTCTAAGTCTTCTATTAATTTGTTTATGTAAAAGCGGCACTTAAGCAAGTCCTGCATAGGTGTGGCTTTGTGATTGTGCCGCGTTAGATACTTAATGACGTTACCCTCACAGAAACTCATATCGTGGGCGCGAATATAATCAATCGGCTCAATCGAAGCGGTGGTGTAATGCGGTGGTGTGTTGATAAGATCAACATTAGGTTTTACATGCCTCTTCATATTGATAATTCCTTATTGATAGTTGGGTTCCATAAAATAGGCGCATCATCCCAAAGGTCTGCTGTGAGTATTCGGGCCATACGTGCATTGAGTAGTGCTTCTTCTTCGTCACCTTTGTAGGCTTTCAGTACACCTTCCCAAAGACTCTCTGGGGTTCCTCTATGCTTATCAATTAGCTTACGTGCAGTAACTTCACCCACACCCTTAACACCGTAATAACCGTCAGTCGGGTCGCCTTTAAGTGTTTGGGTAATGAAGTTCTCGTAAGCCTCTTGCTCAGTGATATGAACTACCTCACCATCTTTCCAAAGTCGAGCATTGGGGATGGTCAGCATGTCTTTATCATCGGAGACAATGAGGTACTTGTCAGGGTCTTGAGTTGCAAGGATTCCCATAACATCGTCTGCTTCTATGTTGTCGAGTATGACGTGGTTGTACTGTTCCTTAACGAAGTCAAGAAGCGTGTAGAGACACAGTGGTCTGCGGGTAGTCTTACGGTTAGCTTTATACTCAGGGTTAATGTCTTTGCGGTAGTTGGTTGGGCTAGAGATAGCCACTACCACATCCTTTAATCCTGTCTCTGCTTTTATTTGCTCGACTTTAGACACAAAGCCTTTGTTAACGTCATCTTCGTGACAATGGAGAGTCCATAAACCGTCACCCCAGTGGGTAGGTTTTTCTAGTGCTGCGGCTATACGGTACGCGATTAGATCACCGTCTAATAGTAAGGTATTACGGGTCATTGGGACTCTCCTTTTAGTGGACTAATTTAAGTTGGAACTGCTTTTGTTCTGGTTCGTCTTCTTCTTCGGCATACAAGGTAGTAGCAAGGTCAAAGTAATGCCAAAGAATGTCTTCGTCATTTACTATGTCTTGGACTGCTGCATAGATTGCTGCACCATAAACAGTGTGTTCTTCTGTGGGGTCTCCGTCACATTCACCTTTAAACTTGACCGATGTACAGTCACTGTTAAAAGTAATGACAATAGATAATTTGTCAGTGTTCATTTTGTGTTTACCTTTACGTAGTGTTTGTTAAGGACATTGACTGCCCCATCTAAGTTAATTTTGAACCACTCGTTTTTCCTATCGTCACAGACAAGTTCTAGTTCTTGGTGAACCTTGAGTTCTGTGCCGTGGCGATTAGGTACGTCAATGTGGTGGTGAAGGATGTATGACCTAAATGGGTCACTGGTTTGGTAGCTACTAAGGCGGTCTTCGGCATCTACTGCTTTACCAATCTTGACCCATTCAGGCCATGCTGGATTCTTAATCGCGTAGACACATCCGATTGTAGATTTTGGGTAGTTTTTTAGTGAAGAGAAAGCAGCGTCATTGAATGACTTGTACCGCCCTGACTTCCATAGTGGGTGAGTCTGAGGGATGTACTTACCATCTACGAACATACGCTTATGGTTCTTTCTGTTCTGAGCATCAACAGTGTGCCTCCCTCTTTGAGTATTTCCTACATACCACCACTGCCCATCTTCGTACACACAGTTCTTATTAGTGGGTATCTGCCCACGATCTTCCAATATTATATTCCGCATCTAGCCGTATCCCGAAGTTGTAGTAAGTTCCTGTTTGACGCATAGCTTTTTGAGCAAGCTTTCCGAACACGTCACCTGTTCCATGTTTAACTAAGATTTGAATTTCATCGTGAACCCAAGCGCATTGTTGGAACTCGACACCGTGCGTGAAGCCTTGCTCCTTACATAGCTGGTGGAAGATAACGACCCATCGTTTAGCGAGAATCGCACCGCAAGATTGCAAAAGAGTATTTAAGCTGGCGTGTTGGTGGCGTACAGGAATAACCCTTTTATCTAGCCCCAGTACGTTGCCTTTCTTTGCTTGTGCTTGAACCATATCCTGTAGATTCTTCAGTGCAGGTAGACCCTTAAGGAATTGCTCCTTGAGTCGTGTACCTTCCTTAGCACCCTTACCCACAATAGAGCCAATCTTTGCGCTACCTGCCCCGTACAGCCACGAATAAATAAAAGATTTCGCCTGACTACGAGATTCAAGACCTGCTGCCTCTTGGTTAGCTGTGTGTATGTCACCATCAAGAATGACCTTGCCGTAGGCTCCCGCATCCCACTCCGACATATAGTGAGCAAGGGCACGTAGTTCGATACCTGATTGGTCGCTGCCCATCAACTCCCAACCTTTAGGTGCATAGAACAACTCTCGGCACTCCTTGCCATACTCAGCGCGTTCACTAGGAACTTGCTGAACATTAGGTCTACTAGCTGTAGCCCTGCCTGTAACCGCACCTAGCGTGTTAGTGGAATAGTGGATACGTCCATTCTTACTAAGCTTGAGCCAACCGTTCTTACCTTCCGCTAACTGACCGACACGTTTAACGAGCATTAGGTACTCCAAAAGCAAAGACGCTTCAGGAATAATGTCCTCAATCTCTTTTAACGTAGTCTCATTAACAATGACCTGCCCTGACTCAGTAAAAGCTTTGGGCTTCCAACCGCGTCTTTGAAGTCTGTCGGCAATCTGCTGGCGTGAGGTAGGGTTGAAAGGTAGGGTTTTAGTTTTGGTCTTAAGTACAATGACGTTAGGCTCAAAGGTATGAATCATAATCTGCTTAAGTTCATCCCTACGTGCTGAGAGTTTAGCGTACAAAGCCACTGCTTTATCTTCGTTAAAGGGAAAGCCAAAATGCTCTTGCTCTAAACAGATACGATGAATGTCATGCTCTAAATCCATAGCGTCTTGGCTGTAGTCTTTAGAGATGATCTTGTCATATAGCTTTACGTTGACTAGTACATCCTGCACACAGTATTGGAGCATTTCTTTAGAGTAAGTTGACCAATCTGACGTGACACCATAATCACCCTTGAGACACCCAAGGCGGTAGCCCCAAGACTCTAGTGAGTGTCTACCTCTTAGCTTCGGGGGTAAGGTTTGGTTAGTCGCGTCAACCTCTCCTATGTTCCCCCAGATAAGCCGACACTGTATTAACGTGTCTGTTAATTTAGCACTAGTGTGCCAAGTAGGATAAAGCTTTTTAATAACCATTAGGTCGTAACCCATTATGTTATGCCCAATCAATTCTTCAGCATCTGCAAGTAGCTGTAGACCCTCTTCGATATTCCCTGCCTCGGTGCTGAACTTCTGTAACTTACGTGTAGTTAAGTTAGCTGCGACTATGCAGTGAATCGTACTGACCTCATCAAGTAGTCCATTGGTTTCTAAATCGAATATGTAACGTGACATAACATCCTCTCGTTGGAGTGATTAATTAATTAAAGTCTGAAGCACCGTGTACCACTTGAGAATCGGGTGAAGCACCCTTTACCATGCGGCCTGTTGCCTCATCAAATAGCAGATAGTCTGCCCTGCCTGTCCTACCTGTGTACCTACACTTAAGTACAGTTAACGTAGACGTGTTCCGTTGGGTATCGTCTTCTTCTTGTTGGTTACGTGAGATTGCATAGACGTTGTTCGATAGCTGCTTAATAGAGCCTGAACCACGAAGGTCATCTGAACTTGGCACGTAGCCCTCTTCAAACGATCTACCTTGCGGGGCTTTCTTAAGGTGGCTTATCAAGCCTATGTAAATCCCTAACTCTTGAGTCAGCATCTTTAGGTTGTGCATAATGCTGTCAATAGCCCTACGCTCATCCTGACTGTCCTGCCCCAAGTCACTAACTAAAATACTAAGATGGTCAATCCAGATAACCTTACAGTCTAAGCCTGTAGCAAAGTAACGAACTTTGTTGTACAGGTCAGTCTCATCAAGAGAACCAAAGGCATCGTAGACGTTCAGGCGTGAGTTACCATTAGTATCTACAGCACCGAAGGTTTCATCGAAGCCTTTCCAGTAGTCCCCATCAGGTACAAACTCACGCACATCAGGGAGGTTTAGGCGTTTGCCTATGTGTATTCCTATGATGCCCTCTGCTGTATCTTCTAGGGGTTCTTCCAAGTGTATGAGTGCTTGGTTTAAGTCTGTGGTCTGCATGAAGTGGTGTTGGAATTGTTTGATAAGAGTGGTCTTTCCCATACCTGAGCCTGACGTAAATACATCAAGTTCACCTAAGCGTATGCCATAAGATTTCTGGTTCATCCCTTCCATGAAGTCAGGCCAAGGATAGCTTTGAACTTCGGGACGATCTTCTAATCTTTTGCGTAGCTGTGAGCCACTAACAATACCTGCTGGTGAGTATGGTTCTGCACCCCACATTGCCGTGACAACCTCAGCACCTAAGCCACGCTGTAGCATGTCTGAAGCATCTTTGTGAGGTAGTCTAGCAATGTGAGCCTTACGTGGAGGGAACAGTTCAGCAACCTTGCGTGCAGCCTCTTGGCCTACATCGTCCATGTCGAACATGATGTTCACACGATCAAACGTAAGCAGCCATTCAATATTATTACGCACCTGTTTGACTGCCGAAGCACAGCCGTTGCTTAAGGATACCGTAGGCCATTTATTCCCTTGTACTTGGGATATGCTTAAGGCATCTAATTCTCCTTCACAAATTGTGACCATCTTACCGCCACTAGGCCACAACCATTGACCATATAAAGGCACGTTCTTAGTGTCCCCAAGAAACTTAAAAGACTTGTCAGGAAAGCGTATCTTCTGCGCTATGGTCTGACCTTTCTTGTCCTTATAGTTAGCCACTTGGACTGTCGTACCTTTATAGTCGGACTTGGTGTAATCCCACAATACACACGTGCTGGCATCAAGCTTTCGCTTGTTCATATACACATGCTCACCTTTGGGGATTAGACCTTGCTGCATTGGTGCTACCTCTCTGTTTGTCTGTTCAACATCTTCTGGAATATTTGAGTCACATGCAAAGCAATGACCCCACCCGTTACTATAGACGTGATAAGCGTCTGAACTTGTACACTTAGGGCAGGGTAACTTCCCTGCTAGGAGGTACGAATCTCCCTGATCTGACTCATCCATTCGCTCACCTCAAATACTGGACATGATTTATTCTTATCAAGGTCGTTATGACCTACTACTGCTGCATTGGGATAGATTTTTGTCATCACATCTACAAGTGAGTCTAAAGTGTCCCATTGCTTCTGAGTAAAGTTAGCTTCTGCGTCCCCGTCCTCATCCATACCACCGACTAGACAAATCCCAAAACTATTGTGATTAAACGCCTTAACATGCGCCCCACATTCATTCATTGCACGACCATTTTCGATGGTTCCGTCACGCCTTATAATCATGTGATAACCACAGCCAAGCCACCCACGCCTCTTATGCCACTGGTCAATCTCAGTGAAGCCAATGTCCATACTTGCTTTAGTGGCAGCACAGTGGATGACAACATAGTCAGTCCTCTTTCTCTCTTTCATCTAATGTTTCCTTAAGCCAAGCATCAGGCACACGCCCCTCACAGTAAGCAAAGTTATACTTCTCTGCCCACTGCTGGTTCGTGAACCTTTTGGATTGAACTTTAGTGTTTAAGTTTTGGAATAAGAATCGAAATTCTTTCTCAGGGTACTGGGCTTTCAACAGCCTCATTTTGCGGCAGTCCTCATCCCTGAACCACCCCTTAGCTTCTATGTAAATGCCATTAGGTAGCTGGAAGTCTGGAAGGTATTTACGCTCGACAACATAAGGGATACGTTCATGCTCATACTGAAAGTCGATACCCCTCTTGTTCAGGTCAAGCGCAACATTCTTCTCAAGACCACTCCTGTACTTAGAAGTCTTCGTCTTCTTCTTCGCTGAAGCCACTGTCACTTTCACTGGTGTCTTCTTTTTCTGCGAATGGGCTGCTGTCTTCTTCAAAGGTATATCCTTCTTCCGTGTCAAACGGATTCTGTTCGGAGTTGTATTCACGAAGTTCAATTAACTGAACAGATTTAAGTCGTAGGGATACGCTGGCTTCTTTAGTGGAAGCAAGCATATAAGGGACTGTATCAAAAGCGACTTTACATATAGAGCCGTTGCCGATTGATAGTTCTTTAGTGATAGGTTGGCCCTTAGCATCGTAGACCACTGGCTTCTGTGTGAAGCTGTCCCCATTCTTCATTTCGACACGTGCTTTCATCTTTATTTTAAACTCAACAAAGCCTGTCTCTTCACCGTCATCGTCTAAGCACACTTCGTAAGGCACGCGCTTAGTCATCTTAGTTTTCAGCTTCGGATTCTTCTTTAACTCTGAGTTATAGCAAGCGTCTACCTGACGGTTTAACTCAGTAGTTAAAGCCTCGGCTTCGTCTTCTGCTACTTTAAGATTGATTGAATACTGCCCCAAAGGTGTGAACTTTGTATCCGCAGTCCATAGCTTAGGCCACTCCGCAGAGCCTTTAGGGGTCACTAACATTTTCTGTGCTGCCATAATCTGATACTCTCTATTGTTGGTATTTAGCTTCTAATGTAGACACGTCAATGCCCTCCGCGAGAAGGGCTATTGTCATATCTAGGGGTACTGGTTGCCCATTGATGATGTAAAAAATCATAAGGGCTATCTGGTTTTCCATCCGCTACTCCGTCATTTCGGTACTGTAGTGTGTAACGGCACGTTAATGTTCTTTCAGCATTAGTGTGACAAGTCAAGCACTAGTTAAAGAAATACTTAGAGTTTAGAACTTCATTAATGTCAAGGTTGCCACGCTTAGGCGGTTGGTCTACTTCAGGCACAGACTTAAGCATCTGGTCTCGGAAGTCATTAATCACATCATACTCGGTAAACATACGCACGTATTCCTCCCTCAAACATTTAGAGAGGGTCGCTGCCCCCTTAACTGTGGTTCCGAAAGAGTCGTGAATCATCCAGAAATTACTAAGTCCCTCTTTTTTGCATTTCAGCACTGTCAGTATCAAATAAGAACTGTCCAATGAGTGAATGAAATTAGGGCAGAGTCCACTCGCTGCTTTCTTCTTATCTACCTTTTGGTAGTCAGGGTTAGACAACCTCGGACGCATCAGATGCCCATCAATATGAGTTTGTATTCTCAGGCTCTTATACTCAGGGTATTGCTGAATAACTTTAAAGCCACTAGGAGTCTGCCAGATAATAGGTATCTGCAACTTAGACACATCCCTAGCAATCTTAGTCATCCAATCCATACACTCTTGTGCGGAAACAACACATTCGCTAATAGATGACCAGATCACTTTTGCTAGGTAAAAAGTACCTCGAATAAAGGCATCCTCATCTTTACCGAAAGGGTTAATAGCCTTACCAGTGTCGAACCGTTCATTCAGCTTGTCACGCACTGAGTCTCTGCAAGAGAACAATGTCGCTGAGTAAACTTTGGTCATCGTTGGGGTCTTCGTTAAAGTCCTGTCCACAAGTCCTGACTCAAGCCAAGCCTTAGCCCATACAGACTCATCAGTGGACAGTAAAGCCTCTTCCATTAGCTTACGCTCGGTGATTTCTGCCACGTCCCTATAGACGTCTGCGGGAGTCTCAGAGGCAGTCACATTAGTAGCCCTTGCGCCCGACTCATCCCTCAGCATAGAGGAATATATCTGTAAGCCAGAGTTGGTGGCATCCAGTGCAATTCCTATGTGTGATACGAACCCGTAACCCTCACGTTGAAACGCTGCGATTTCAAAGCAAGCCGCTAGGAAATTCCAAGGGTCTTCACAATCTTTCCAGCTTGTGTTGTTCAATGGGTCATCATCAATAGCGATAATTTCAGGCATCATTTCCTCAATCAAACGTATACGTTCTGCAATAGGCTTCTTGTCATATCCGAACACATTGGCTGCATGATGGTACAACCACGTTAACTCTTCATAGGTGTCAATTGGTGCGCCATTAGCCAGCGTTAGTTGAGCCTTGATAATTGAGTTAGCTTGGGGGCTAAGGTACTGAGCAATCGGGTAGACACGCCCACGATAATCACACTGATAAATGAAGTGTAAAGCAGGGAACTTTTGGAAGCGTTCAGCTACCTTCAGGCTAAGTTCAAACGACACCTGTTTGCTAAGGTTGCTGGTATTTTTCTCATAGAGTCCTTGGCATACTTTTTTGTACTTCCACAGCACATGTTGTTCCTCTTCTGAGAGGTCTCTTGTTCTAACGTCAGGGAATGGTGAAGGAGGCATTTCTATCTCGCCACGTGCAGGTATTCCACCCCATGACATATCGGATTCCCAACACTGCCTTTGCAGCTTAATGATGCGCTTGTTAATTTTAAATGCTGTCTGCTGCAATGCGTTAACACCATCAATCGTTTGCTGCATACATGGGTCTCCGTCTAACTCTTCTAGCAAGGCTCTATTGCGAGTCTTAATCATACTGAACTTGCGAATCCATACCTTACTGTGAGTCACGTTGGAGGTCACAGTCTTCCAATCTTTCGGAGGTATGACAAAGGGTAAGGCTTCAGGGGTCAGGACTTCAGACATAGCGTTAACATCCCTAATCCAATCCAAGATTTCAGGTGTCGCATTTAGATGGTACGTGGTCTTTTTGTTTGCTGTCCTGACCATGTTGATTTTCACCATGCCTGTAGTCTGAATGACAACATCAACTAGCTTAGAACCTATATGGTGTAACTCAGGAGTAGACCACGTGTTGTACATTGTGTTGGCTTTATCTGCTGCCTTACGCATTGAAAGTTTCTTATGGTGGCGTGAAGCCTTACGTTTTGATGCGTAGTCCATTGTCGATTTAAACCACAGTTTATTGTTCTGCTGGAACTTGTCGCCAAGGTGTTGATCGTGGATTGATTGCCCGATTGCCACACAGACTTGAGTTAGTGTGATTGATTTACTAATTCCATTTACGATTGTCTTTAGTGCGAGATACGAACACACTTCTAAGTCTAGGGTAGAAAGAATCTTAGCTGCTGTGGCGTGAACACCTGCATCACCATTCAGCGATATACGAATGTATTTATCTAACTCAATGACCATCTTATCTATGCTTTGTTTCATCAGTAGATTGCCGTAGTTACTGTCAGCTTCTAACCCTTTCTCTTGAGTCTTAGTGAGATTCTTACGGTAACGCTTAATACCTTTATCTAGCATCTCTTGCTCCATATCGCACTGTATGTTGAAGAGTTCTGTAGGACTGTATTGGTAAGACATAATGTACTACTCCTAGGGAGATACGGGGGTTGGCTTATGACGGTACGCTAATGTGCTTTCAGCATTAGTGTGACAAGTCAAGTAAATGAGAGATTTATTTACCACTGATTACGACTATAATTACAACTTGGGCGGTAATGGGTTAAATCCCCTGCATATGGGACGCAAGGTGTTTGAAGGGGGCTTGAGGGTCTGTAGGGCTTGAGGGGTATAGGTATTAGATGTTTGAACATGTAGGCATGAACTAGCGAGAGCATTTTAAGTCACCTTTGTGATAGGTAGTTGATAGGTAAGCCATTGAAAAGGCTCAGATAAATAATAAGGGTCATTACACTTTTACCACTGGATTGGTAAATTACCACTGAGGATTACCACCGATACTCACCGATGATTAAACATCCCCCTAGTGGTGCCTTGGGCGGGACTTGAACCCGCATGTCCGAAGACGCAGCATTTTAAGTGCTGTATGTATACCAATTCCATCACCAAGGCAGTGAGGGTAAACCTCTCCGAAGAGAGGGCGTGATTATACATTATGGTTCGAGAACCGCAAGCGCATCTGTTAGATTCTTAGGACTAAGGTGAGCATATCTAAGGGTGGTCGTTATGGTCTTGTGTCCCATCCACTGCTGCACTGTTGCAAGGCTAACTCCACGCTGAACTAAACGACTAGCTGTAGTGTGCCTAAAGCAATGCAAAACTACATCGTCAAGTTCTAAATGGTAGCGTACCCTGTCCCAGTGGTCGCTCAATGTCTCAGGTAACACAGGGAATAACTTAGTGGTAGTCGCTGTTACTGAGCGTCTTTTAATAACCTCAGTTACCCTTGCGGTCATAGGTACTGACCTCGCCTTGCCGTTCTTAGTCTTCCAAAGATTCAACATACCCTCGCTCACGTCAGACTTAGTAAGCCGACATAACTCAGAACGTCTAAGCCCAGTGTCAATGAGAACCGTTATGCTGTCCTTAAGATCAGGTAGGCTCCATTGCTCTAATGTCTGCATGATTGCCACCTCTTCTTCAGGAGTCACAAAGCGCACTCTACCCTCTGGCTCACGCTTACGGTGAACAATTGGCATACGTCGCAATTGGATACATTCGTCTGCGTGTTTGAGGGTTTTCGATAAGGTCGCAAGCTTACGGTTGATTGTGCCATTAGCGTTACCTTTGCCCTTTAGATGACTAATCCAAATGTCTATACCATCCGTTGTAATGTCATTAATATTAGTCTTACTGCCAAAGTAAGCGTTAATCTCAGTCATCTTGTGCCTAGCCTTTTCAGGTGCTGAGTTGTCCTGCCAGTACAAGCGGTAGGTCTTGTCTAACCAGTAAGACAGGGACGTATCTTGAAGCGTCTGAGCGTTGCTAGAGTTACTAGGGTAAGTGACACCCTTACCATTCTTTAGGTCACTCCGCGCTGTGATTTCCCATATCTGAGCGTCAGCTTCACAGGTGAAACCACCCGCCCTGAAACGCTCCCCATTGGTCATAAAAGTAGCAGTGAATAACCCGCCTTTTTGTGTTGATATAGCCATGTGATTAAATCCTCATTTATTTATAGTCGGACACGCAAAAGCACAGTGATTAAACTGTGCCTTGCTGTAGTGTTTTAAAGGGTTGTTTAGGAGTCTGAAAGACGCCCTAAGATGGTACTTAAAAAGCGTTCACCTTTGGGGGTGATACGTATGATTTTCTCGTTGCGCTTCATTGGGTTTTCGTGGGTTTCCACAAGACCTGTACCCTCTTTACGGTGTCTGTTAATCGTAGTGTGAGCTAATATATTACGACTAGCAGATGAGCTAGTAGTGTGTAGCTTGCCAGCAATTTGTCTCACTGTGGCTGCATCATTCTCATCTTCCAAGACCTTGGTATAGAGAAAGGCCAATAGGGTCTGAGTCGGCATGTCAGCGTCTAGTGTGCGAAACTGTTCTATAGTGTCTATTAAGACATTAAGGTTCTTACGCTGTGTATCATTTAAAGCATTAGACATTGTTTGCCTCCGTTGGGCCTGTTGGCACTTGTGAATAATTTCCAATACCCGCGCCAAAGTTTAAATGACTGCTGGTAAAGTCAGGTCTGTTGTCAATATGAATGGGGCATGTATCTGACATGTGATCAATGAACGTCATATATAGAGGCCACTCATCCCCTTCCATCCACGCCATGTAGCGGTACTTTAGACTACTGATAATGTGCGCTACTTTAGTGTTCTTGGGTGGTGGTAGATCACCCCAATTTGCTGTAAATAAATTGTTCATAGTAATGTCTCATTTTTAGTTATGGTTCTGCACACTTCTAGTTCGTAATTACCTAGCCGTACAGTAACCTCGTCAGTATTAAAACTGCAAAAAGTCTTTGTTATAAAAGTCCCTTTAGGCCACTTAGCAAAGTGGATTTCGTACCCTATTATTTTTAGAAACAACATCAATAATGCTCCGTCTGGATGTTGGGCGAATTGTGGTCAATAACCAGCATGGCTAATGTAACACTAATGCCCATTGATTAGAAAGTCCTGTAATTAATTTGCCTTCGCTAATGATAGTTGTTTGATAGTTGTAAAAATTAACAGGCACAAAAAAACCAGCGTTTTTAAGGCTGGCTTCATGTGCGCTGGTGGTTCTAAATAGACATGTCAATTTCCCAATGCCTCCTCTCCTGAATTAAACATAAACGAGCCAACTTTAAGCCCTGTATCCACTTTAAAATTATGGGCCAGTTCACCGTGTAAATCGGACAACTCTTGGCACATTTGATCGTAGTCATCGGCATCTAAAATGTCGTGTATACGACTCCATACGTATGCTGTTGCCACAGTGCTGTCACCATACCCGTTTGTTGGATTGCTCATTTCTTTATCCTCGCTCTTAACGCTTCATGGAAATCTTTTGCTACGGTGATATTACCACCTTCGCGCTTACCTTTAATCTTGATTGTACTATAGGCTCTCTTTTGTTTATAGATCATTTGTCACCTCGATTA
>Ga0209482_1000527_pt1 | contig 32646 bp, 46 predicted proteins | sample CoawatmetaG10DNA_FD_187512 | JGI IMG/M metagenome (GOLD analysis project Ga0209482, IMG submission 187512) | Marine microbial communities from the West Antarctic Peninsula - Coastal water metaG104-DNA (SPAdes) (version 2) | ecosystem: Environmental > Aquatic > Marine > Coastal ...
TAGTTGCTACATTTAATTTACATACTTCTTTTGAACCTGCTTTAGCTTTTTTTATAGGTTATTCAGGAATGAGATTAATGCCTATGTTATTAGATAAAATAAAAAAAACACTAGATAAATTTTAGGAAAATAACTGGGAAGACTAATGAATAAAAACGATCATAAAATAGCTATTAAAGAAGGTTTGCAAGAATGGTTAGATGATAAGTTTATTGAATTTGGAAAACTTTCATTAAAAGGTTTATTAGCTATCCTATTAGCAGGATTAGTTTATTTATGGTCAACAAGTAATGGATGGAAACTATAGTTTAAGCCTATGAAAAATCATATTATATTTGTTGTTTCTTTATTAATTGCATTACCAATATCACCACTTATTGCCTGCATACTATATGGAATTACCTCTTAATGATTAGTTTGCTTACTCATTTAGTACCAATAGGTTTAGGTTTCTTTTCAAAACTTATGGCTATTAAATCACAACAAGCTCATGAGCAACATCAACTTATGCTTGAAGCCTTAACAGCTAAGTCTGTAGAAATTGATAAAGCGAGAGAGCAGTCTAATAAAGAATCACCTATGGCTGCTTGGAACCGAAGAATACTAATGTTTGCTGTACTAGCTTTAGTTGCTATATATCCAATAGCAGGTCTATTTGATATACAAACTGTAATACCAGTAGACATACCCAAGTCTAGTTTTTTGTTCTTTGAATGGGGTGGTGGAACTGAGTTTAAAACAGTAGATGGATTATATAAGTTTGATGAGATATTTAAATGGGCAACAATGATAGTTGAGTTTTACTTTGGTGGACAATTAGCAAAAGGAAAATAAATGCCTTACATGACAAAAGGTTCAAGAGATTACAAGAAAGAAAAAGAATGGGAAAAGAAAAAGAAACCTAAAAGGGTTAAACAAAGAGCTTCTCGTAATGCAGCAAGAACTAAGCTAGGTCTTAAAAAAGGAGATCCTAGACATGCAGCTCATAAGAATGATAATGCAATGGATAACAGATCAAGTAATCTAAAAGCAATGTCAGCTAAGAAAAACTTAAAAAAAGAAGCAAATAAAAAGAAAAAGAAAAAGAAAAAATAGTAGCTACTAAAGAACTAATAATTAGTAAAATTAAGGAGATAAGTTATGAAAGGCGTTAAACATTATACCAAAGACGGAAAAGAACATAAAGGTTCATTTCATAAAATGTCAGATGGCACACTACACACAAATAAAGCCCATACTAAAACTTCAAAAAAATTAGTACATTTTAAAGATCTATCACAAGCAGCAAAAAAAATAGCTAAGTAAACTAGGAGTTATAGATGAGTATAAATTATAGAGGTGAAAAGTTTGCAGGATATAATAAACCTAAGAGGTCTTCAAAAGGTAAAAAGTCTCATGTAGTTCTTATTAAAGATAATGGTAAAGATCGAATGATTAGGTTTGGAGAAAAAGGAGCGTCTACTGCAGGTAAACCTAAAGCAGGGGAGTCAGCAAAAATGGTAGCTAAACGTAAATCATTTAAAGCAAGACATGGTAAGAATATAGCTAAGGGTAAGACAAGTGCTGCTTACTGGGCAGATAAAGTTAAATGGTAACTATTAGGGAATTAATATGACATATTTAGAAATTGTAAATTCTGTTCTTAGAAGGTTAAGAGAAGAAGAAGTATCTGCTCTTAATGCAAATGAGTACTCAGCCCTAATAGCTGATTTTGTAAATGTCTCAAAACAAGAGATTGAAAATGCTTGGGACTGGTCTGTACTTAGAAATACATTAACTGTAACTACAGTAGATGGAATTTTTAACTGGATTCTTAACGATTCAGGAACAAGGTTTAGAGTCTTAGATGTTTATAATGCTACACATAAATGTTGGTTATATGTAAGACCTACTAAATGGATGGATGAACGCTTTGCCTTTGTTGATACTGTTGCTAAAGCTGCTCCTCAGTTCTATGCTTTTAATGGAGTAGATTCTAATGGAGATACACAAGTAGACTTATATCCTATTCCAGATAAAGAATATGAAATACGTTTTAACCTTGTTCAACCTCAAAAAGATTTAATAATAGCATCAGATACACCTTTAGTTCCTTATCAATTAATTATAGAAAGTACATTAGCAAGAGCTATAAGTGAGAGAGGCGAGGATGGTGGAAATAGTGCTCAAGAGTTTAAATATAATAGATTACTTTCAGATTATATTGCTATAGAAGCTGGTACAAGACCTTATGAAACTATCTGGGAAGCAGTTTAATGACTTCACCTTTAGTTCCTATTAGTTTATTATCCCCTGGTTTTCTAGGTTTAAATACTCAAGACGCTAAGGTAGGGTTAGATAGTGGATATGCGACCACTGCTAATAATTGCATTATTGATCAGTATGGTAGACTAGGTAGCAGAAAAGGGTATGTTAATTTAACAACAGATAAAGGTACGTTAACAACAGATTCTTATATAGAATCTATTTTTGAGTTTAGTGATAACTTAGGTGAAATTTATGTATTATCTGCAGGAGATGGAAAACTGTTTAGTGGTACTACAACACTAGTTCCACATCGTCCTAAAGCAGCAGATCAAACAACAGATGTAGCAGGGACTTTTAATAATAATAGATGGCAGTTTTGTTCAGCAGCAGTAGGTAGTGGGACTGGTGCTATTGTATCAGGAATAGCTACACAAAAAGGAAATCCAGCATTAGTATGGAGAAGAACTTCTGGCTCAGGTGCTTATATATTTCAAGAGATAGGTGTCTTTGGTAGTAAACCTTCAGGTAATACAGTATTTGATCCTGACTGTTGCTTAGCTGCTTTTGGTAGAGTATGGACTGCAGGAATCAGTGCTAATAAACATACTGTTTTTTATAGTGATTTACTTGATCCAACTAATTTTAGCACAGGTACTTCAGGTCTACTTGATATTAGTACTGTAGTAGGTAACAATGATGAAATAATAGGATTAGCACAACACAATAATTTCTTAGTTATTTTCTGTACTAATAGTATTGTAGTCTATGGAAGTAAAGGTACTTCAGCAGTATCAGGAATTAATCCTCTTACTATGGAACTAACTGATGTAATAACAGGAGTTGGCTGTGTATCTAGGGACTCTATACAGGCTACTGGTACGGATTTAATTTACTTATCACAGTCAGGTATCAGATCTCTTAATAGAACAGTTACAGAAAATTCTATGCCTATGAGAGAACTATCTCTTAATATACGAGATGACGTTACTGACTATCTAGCTTTAGAACCAAATACAGATAATATTAAATCAGGATATTTTGAAAAAGAAGCATTTTATATCTTGACTTTTCCTTCAGCAAAGATTATAATATACGTAGACTTACGAGTAACTTTACCTAATGGTGCAGCTAGAATAACTACATGGTCATTAAATAATGGTAATGTTTATAAAGCTTATGCTTCAACAGAATCTAGAAAGTTTTATTTTGGAGTACCTAATGGTATTGGAGAGTACTCTGGATATCTTGATGATACTTCAAGTTATGAATTAGTATACAAATCTCCTTTCGCAGATGTAACAGGAGGAGTTGTTCAAAAGTTTCTTAAAAAAGCTAAGTTATTAGTTATAGGTTCAGGGGAACAAGATTTTACATTTAAGTATGGATATAATTATACTTTAAATCCTAGAACAGTTGTATTAGCTAGAAATCTAGGAACAGGTTTATATGCTAAGTTTGCTAGTACTACTTCATTATTTGCAGTAAGTAAATATTCTTCTATTGGAATAGGAGTACAAGAAATTAGAGTACCCCTAGGAGGTTCAGGAGATACCTTTGCTTTTGGTATTAATGCAGTAATAAAGGATGATGCTTTAAGTATACAAAAGATTGATTTATTTTTAAAAACAGGGAAAAATTCATAATGAGTGATTATACTAAGACTACCAATTTTTTAGCAAAAGATTCTTTACCAGATTCAGATACTGCTAAAATTATTAGAGGTTCCGAGTTTGATACTGAGTTTAATAACTTAGTTACTGCAGTAGCTAGTAAAGCTAATACGCTTTCTCCTATCTTGTCAGGAATACCAACATCTCCTACAGCAACAGCAGGAACTAGTACGTTACAAATAGCTAGTACTGCCTTTGTACAAACAGCAGCTAATTCTGCTTTTCCTTCTGGTGGTATTATTATGTGGTCTGGAGCTGTGTCAGCAATACCTTTAGGTTGGGTACTGTGTAATGGAACAGCAGGTACTCCTAATTTACAAAATAAATTTGTATTAGGAGCTGGAGATACTTATGCAGTAGCTGCTACTGGAGGTAGTGCAAATGCTGTAGCAGTTAACCATACTCATACAGCTAGTGTAACAGATCCTGGTCATAGACATTTAATTAGTTATCAATCTACTGTAGGTGGTCCTTCTTATGGCTCAAGTACAACTGGTTCGTCAGCAGGCTCTCAAACAGAATCAGCAGTAACTGGAGTAACAGTAACTGTAAATCCATTAACTGGTGAAGATGGTATTAATAAAAACTTACCTCCTTACTATGCTCTTGCTTACATTATGAAATCGTAGTTTATGGATGAACAGTCAGCAGCAAGATTTAAAGAAAAAGCTAATAGTGAAATAGACTATACAAACCTTATAGAAAATGAACATGGGTTTATGAGTTGGAAAATAGATGGAGATAAGTTTGTTTGTATTACTGTCTATGGTGATGGTCAGTACTGGGATAAGTATATGAATGAGTTAGCAAAACAATTTGGGTGTAAAACTATCTTAGGTGGTACAACAAGAAAAAGTTACAAAGCATATGTAAGGAAGTATAATTTTAAACTAGTAGGATATATTCTAGAAAAAGAGGTGATATAAAATGAGTAAGTTTATAGGTGACATTACAGGAACAAATAAGGCAGCTAAGAAAGCAGCACAGTCTCAAAGAGAAGCCGCAGACATGGCAAGGTATAGTCCTTGGAGTGTCTCAGGATCTTACTTTGGTGATGCCTCTTTTAATAAAAATAACCAAACAGCTAGTTATAATTTATCTCCAGAGTTAACACAACTTAGAGATATGTTTATGGGGGAATCTTTTGATTTAGCAGGGGATGCTTCTGGTGCAGCATATGATGCTACTGGCATGAGAGATTATGGTAGGTCTTTGTTTAATACAGCTGCCGCTAGTGACCCTAGAGACGCAGGTAATCAATATTATAAAGATGTATTAAGTATTCTAGAACCTGCAAGAGTAAAGGAACAACAACAATTATCTACAAATCTATTTAATAGTGGTAGAACAGGTGCAGCTGTGGCAGCTCCTGAAGGAGGTGGTTATATTAATCCTGAAAGAATGGAATATTTAACTGCACTAAATAGACAAAATGAGCAAATAGCTTATGATTCATTAGGGCGAGCTAGAGTTGAACAACAAGAAGATATAGATAGGGGTATAGGACTTTATGGTTTAGCTGATACTATTAGAATGTCTCCTTATACAAATTCTAATACCTTGTTTGGTATGGGTTCAGGTGTTGAAATGATGGGACAACAACCTATGAATCAAGGTATTGCTTTAGGTAGTGCATCTCAACCAGGTAATACAGCTATGTCTCAAGGATATAGTAATGCTGCTAATACACAAATGAATGCTTCTTTAGCTAATGCAGGTATGTTTATGAATTTACTAGGTCAAAGTGCAGGTAATATAAATTACAATAAGGGTGAATTTAGTTATGGTGGTGACTCTTAACAATAAGGAGAAATAAAATGGCAACAATAGAAAAACTATTTAACTTTGAAGAAAGACAACAAGCTCAAGATATCTTAGGACAGAGAGAGGACTTAGGTTTTGGTGCTCTTATGCCTAAAGGTTATGGAGCTATTGGAGCAGGAGTTAATAAAATAGGTAGGAACTTATTTGGTTCTAATGATCCAATATTAAAAGAAAGAGCTGCAGTTGAAGGAGCTTTATTTGAAACTCAGAACGAGTTAACTCCAGAACAAATGGCAGACCCTAATGTATTATATCCTACTATGATGGCTAAACTAAAGAATTTAAACGTTAATCCTAAGATGGTACTAGGTTTACAACAGATTATGCAAAATCAGATGACTGATAAAACAACTGCTGAAGGTAATCAAGCTTATAAACAGTTAACAATTGATAATGCTAAAAATAATGCAAAAACAAAGAGTGAAGAAAATATAAGAAAGTTAGTAGAGAAAAAGAATACTACACTTCTTAAATCATTTAAAACTCCTCTAGATGAAGGACATCGTATAGTTACAGATTATATTAGTCAAGCTTTTCCAAAACTTGATGGAAAACCTCAAAAAGAATTATTTAATAAAATACAAAATGATGCAGGAGAGTTATATATTAATGGTGATATAAGTCTTACTCAAGCTATTTCAACTGCAGCTAAAGATTTAAAACAAAAGTATGATTTTGAAAACAACTACACTTCAGCTGACATACTTACACCAAAAGAGGTACTTCCTAGTAATACTTCAGTAAATAATGATTTACTTAATGACAAGTTAAAAAACTATCTACCTAAAGATCCTAAATAATGGCTACTTTAGAGCAAGTTCAATCAGCTTTTTTACAAGCAGATGATGTAGGTAATACAGAAGATGCTCAGTTCTTTGCAGATACTATAAGACAAATGCAAACTGAAACAGTTTCTGTTAATGATCCTAATGAAGCAGGAGTAGAAAATATACCTGGCGTTGGTATTCCAGCTAGAGCACTAGCACAGCCTTTATATGAGGCAGCTGTAGCAGCTAATGTAGTAGCTTCTGCTCCTGAGTTTATAGGAAATATAGTACTTAACACATCTAATACGTTTGATCTTCTTACTAATGATGAAGAAAAAAGTAAGTTTAAAACTTCTGCAAATACACAAGCTACTATGGTAGCTAATCAAATTAGAGAGCTTCAAACCTCTGGTCAACCTATCCCACCTGAACTTTCTAAAACTTTCTTAGAGTTAGATACTATGGCTGAAAAAGGCATGACTTGGGATGATGCTTCTCAACTAGCTAAGATGAGATCAGATAAGACAGTAGAAGAGTATTTAACTAAAGGTGCTATAGCAGATGGAGTTGTTGACTATGTATTAGATACTAATATTCCAGAAAGTGCTGATAAAACAAAAGTAAAAGCAGCTATAGAAAACCTTCGAAAAGCAGTTACTGAGAATAAATTTATTCCTTCAGAAGCTACTCTTATGGATGAAACTATTTTAGGTAGGGCTTTACAAGGATTTGGATGGGTTATTGAACGAGGTGCTGATGGTTTAGTATTAGCTGGAGTACCTAAAGATAATGCTCAAACTATAGCTGAAGCTGTCTCTTTAGTAGGTGGTCCTAAGTTTGCTAAAGGTGTTAAAGGATTTAAATCTAAGATAGGGTATACTGATGCTGTAAATAAAGTATATGGTGATATGTTAGGTGGTGTATTAGCTAAGTCTGATAAGTTAAAAGCAGAAACTGCTATTGGTAAATTAGAAACTCAATTAGAAACAGCTAAAAAAGAATTACCTGATGCTGCACAAAAATCTACAAGACAAGCTACTCCTGAACAAATACAAAAAGTAACAGATCTTGAATTAGTTATTAGTCAAGCTAAAGAAACTCTTAATATGAATGAGTATAACTTTTTAGGAGGTGCTAAAACTGCTTACAGACCCGACTTTTCTGAGTTTACTCTATCTGATTTAGCTGAATATCAAAAAGATGGATTAGGAGGTATACTCTCTCCACAAGGTAAAATTAAAACAGAGTCTAGAGGTTTAGTTAATGACGTAGAATCTCTTACTAAGTTTGAAGAGCTTACATATTATGTGGCTAATGCTGCAAGAAAAGTAGATCAAACTACAGGTATTAACATTATTAATAGAGTACAAAATACCTTTGGTAAAAAGAATGGTTTTGGTTCTAAAAGAACAATGGCAGATAAAACTATTGAACAGTATAATCAAGTAGTAGATGTCATGGAAGGAACTGCTCCAAAAACTCTTAAACTTAATAAAGAACAAAGAGATTTACAAAATACTTTTAAAAAGATAATGAAAGAAGATGTAGCTCTTACTAGATACTTACAAAGAGAAGGTAAGATAGCAAAAGATATACAAGTACAAGAGGTTTATTTTCCTAGAAAGTTTGTGAAAGAACAACCTACTACAGCTCAAAACTTTTTTGGAGATAAATTTAGAATTAATTTAGGTGACAGAGCACCAAGAGAAATAGCATCAACTACTGATCGAGTATATTATAAACTAGAAAATCAAGGGAAACCTATCTATATTACTATAGCTGAGGCTATGAATGTTAATCCTAAGACAGGTAAACCAGGTGTACCTATGGTAGCTGTTAATTTTAGAACTCCTAATGGTAAAAAAGTCCAAGTTAAAGCTAATGAGAAAGGTTCTTTTGAACAACAGTTAGCTCATGAACTTTCGGAATTAACTAAAAACTATAATGAAGGACAAGGTTTAAAACGTTCTGGTGAAACTATCCCTGCTATTTCACAAGCACTTGCTCAAAGGTTTGGAGTAAGAGGGACTTTAAAAGTAGGAGAAGTAACAAGAAAAGAGTTTGCTGAAGTCTATCCTAGAGAACAAATAACTGATCCTTTAGCTGCATTAATAGAATCTGTAAATGAAAAACGTCAATTAGCTAGACAAATTGTTTATGAAAATAACATAGCTACAAGTGCGTTTGGTAAACGTAATATACAGATAGCGGAAGGATTAGAAAAAGGTATTGATAGAGCTTATGATCCTCTTAAACCTACTAAAAACATAGCACAAACTTCTTCTGAGTTATATGCTAATCAAGGAAAAGACGTAAACCCTAGACAGTTAACGAGGGCAAAGATTGACTTAAATGAAGCAGGACTTCCTAAATTAGCAGATAAAAAACTTTCTCGTAGAGTTGCTGGAATTATTGAAGATAGTTTTAGACCTTATGAAAAAACGTTAGTAAGTAAAATATCAGATAGTTTAGTTAAAAACATGATGCTTAACCCTATTCCGCATATGCACAACGAGTTAATTCATTACTACTCTACTAAGGGTTTAATGGGTACTTGGAATCCTAAACAAATGAAAAGCTTTGCTGCGGATCAAGCTTGGGCAATGGATACAGTACTTAATCGTACACCTGAGTATATTCAAATGCTTAGAGATGGTAAATCTCAAATGAGTGTTAATGTTGTCAACACTAAAGCATTAGACAGAGTATTACAACAATCAACAAAAGTTTTTCTTGGTGATAAAGCGACTAAAAAATGGTATAATAATTTATCTAAAGGTTTAAATAAGACTTCTAAAGGATATGCTGCTATATCTGACTTTGCTCAGTACTCTATGTGGACTGTTAGAGATGTTATGTATATGGGACTTGTTAAACAAAAGATGAGAACTAATAAAGTAAGTCTTAATGAAGCTGCTAAATTAGTAGAGTTACACATGCCTACTTACAGACTTCCTACTACAGTAGGTCCTGAAGCATTATTAGGATTTAAAGTAACAAGAGTATTATCTAGAGTATTACAGAATCCATCAATAGTTATCTTTGCTAGATATAAACATGGTATGGTCTCTTCAGGAATAAATACTGTTAAGGATATTACTTCTGGATTAGATCCAGCATTAAGTAGGCTTGGTAAAGCAGGAGAAAAAGTAACTAAAACCTTAGGTTATAAAGATATTCAATTAGGTCGAAGTAAAGGTAAACAGTTTGCAGATGGTTTAGATTCAGGTATGGCACTTGCTAGTGCTTGGTTCTTATTTTATCCTATGATGGATGCACTATATGAAGAGCTCTTTGATGGTGATGTAGTTAAAGCTCGTAGAGCTGGTATTTTACATGTTCTTGAAACAGCCGCAGGTGTACAATCACAACAAAAAGATATCCAACAAATGAGACAAGTCCTGTTAACTATTAATCCTGCTTTCTTATTAATGTATGAATTGATGATGAATGAAACTATTTACAATGGTCAAGAAATATATAATATAAATGATTTAGTAGGTAGTGGGGATCTTAAACAATTCGGTAAAGATGTAGGTACTAAACTATTACAAACAATTCCACAAGTAAGTACAGTCATAAATTCTACTGATGACTATGATGAGTTTGATATAGATAAAGCAATAGGTCGACAATTTGATGCTAAAATTAAAACTAAAAAACAATCTTATAAAGAAGCTCAAAGAAAAGCTAAGACTGATACCAAGAATTTACACAAAGCTATGGAAAATGGTTATGTTGAAGATTATTTACAAGAATACTGGGAAAACTCACCTTATTATGCAGATGAGTAAATAATGTCCTTCATAATCGCTCTGTAAGAGACGATCTATACTTAGTTGATACCTGAGTACCCTAAAATATAGATCGTTTTACAGTGGATCTACTGTTTACCTTAATAAGGACTATAAGGTTTTTTCTTCTTTTTTAGTTCCTTTTTCTGTGGTGCTTTGTTTTTCGTAGTTAATTCCTTCATAATGTTTACTCCTGAAACCATGCACATTGAATACGCACGATAAATATATCAATTAAAAAATAGCCAATTCGCTTTTCATGTATTTCTCCATCTGTAAGTTCAAATCCTACTAAAAATCCACAAATGGGTGATAAGGTTATACTCATATTTCACAACTTCCTCCAGTACATGCTAATGTTTGAGCACCTACTGTGTTATCATCTAGTTCAATAAACTGAGACCAATTAATAGTTTTTGGTGTTTTCTTAAGAAGTTTTTCATATTCTTTCTTGGTACAGTCTTGATAGGGTGCTTGTACATATGTATGATCTGAATGAGGTAGGAAAGAAACTCCTGATATCTCATTAAAATGTTTCCATACCCATGCACCTACTTCAACCCATTCATTATCTTTTACTGAAATAGTAACTGAAGGTTTATGTTCACACCAGTGCCTTTGGTAAATCAACCATAACTCTAACTGTTCTAGTGCTGTTTTATCATTTCTTAAGATTGCTCCTTTAGGAGCTTTCATAGGAAAACTAAACACTGCAGTTGAGTCAGGTCTGTACTGCTCATCCTCTACTTGTACACCCTGTTCTGTTAGGAATGTAGTAATAGGATCTTTTTTATCCATACGGATTGTTCTTATGTAATAGTCGTTATGGCGAGCATGTATGCCGCTAGCACTATCAACGAGCTGAGAAACAGTCCCAGAAGGTTTAACACATGTAATACTTGCTGATCGTGGGATGTCAAGTTTGTCTGCGTATTTGTGATTGGTTCTTCTAGCATGGTCTCGTAACCTCTCTAATAATTTAGTATCTGGATTAGATGTTATCTTAGCATCCATGATACCTGTTAATGAAACTCCTAACAATCTTTCTTCATCTGTATTAGCTTTCCATTCATGAGATAAAAACTTAAAGTTTGTTAGAGTTGACTGTATTGTTCCTAATATTGTTGCAAGTTCAATTTTTTTAGTAAGACTAGCCTCTGTATCACCTTCTCTAACAACTACCTCTGTTAGATTACAGAATTGCTTATCTCGTAATACTATCTCGCTGCAAGGATTTGTTCCGTAACTTAGTGTTTCGTCACGCCTACCCCACTTAGCTGCTTGTTTTTGTGCAGCAACTCTATTAAAAATACCACGTTCTCCTGACTTAGATTTAACTAAAGATAACCATTCTTCCATGAATGTTTCACTATCTGGAGTCTCAGTATAAGCAACACTGTTGTTTGCAAGACCTCTATGAGGATTATCATTATACCAAGCTCCTGTTTTAGCCTCTCTCATACGTTTATCTGTAAGATTAGATAAAGATATTAACGCACTACGTCTTACACCACCTACTACAACTATCTCTCCAACCATACACATAATATCATGTACTTCAATACTGGTAAGTTTACGTCCTTTAGATTCTTTAAATATCTCTGTTGTAAAATCAAATAATCTTTTAAGAGGTTCTGGACCACTAGCTCTACCACCAAATGTTTTTAATCTAGCTCCTGAGGGTCTAACGTTAGTGTAGTCAATCTTGGGTATATCTCCTTCCCATAGACTAGATAATAGTTTCTTAAACGATTTCGCCCACCCAAGTTTACTGTCACCAACAACAATAGTATCATCAGTGTTACTAAGTACTTCTGGTATGCTAGGTAGTTTACAAATTTCTTGTCTTTCACAACTGAATCCTACTCCTGTTCCATTCATTAAGATATATAAAGCTTCTGAAAAAGCTCGTTTATTATTAACAGCTAAGTAACTACAATTAAAAGCAGCAATGTTATCTCTATCGCAGGCTTCACCTGCTGACATTAATAACCTCATAGAGGGCATAACTTCTAGATTAAGTACTGCTTGTCTAATTTCTTTAAATTCTGTTATTTCTGGAGCTTTAACTTTAAGATAGCTAATTAATCTATCTACTGTTTCTGACCATAACTCTCTTCTACTTTCTTCTGGTAGGTATCTAGCATATCTAGATAACCCTATAACGTCTTGGTAGACGGATGGTAAACTACTCATAATTATTTAATTCCTCTCTAATATCTTCTACGTATTGTATAAATTTGTCAATATCATCTTCTATGTGATCTCTAAAATGATTGACAATCTCGTCTGATGTTACGTTGAGTAATTCTATAAGTTCTGTTTCTTCAACGTTTTTAAGTTCCTCTAGTATTTCTTCAAAAGTTAGCAATGTATGACCGACCTTTCATATATATAATAAAATGACTCATTTGTTATTCTCAGTAAAAGTAGTATAACCTGATTGTGTTTTAACAAAGCCACAAGTTTGTGAATCATTAACTTCAAAATCAAAAGAACTAAATTCATTTTCTGTATTGTGATTTAAAGGCATGTATAGATACTGTTCTAATTGACACATTGCTATTGGTGCTTGTGAACAGTTAGCATGAAAATAGGTCATTGCGGTATCACAATCTTTGAAATTAGCTACGTACTGTAAGTCATCATATGACTGTGAATAACTAACGGCTAAGACGAAGGGTCCATCTCCTATTTTAGTTGTGTCTGCTCTAGTCAGAGACAAGGCTACTAATACATACACTACAATAAGTCCTAAGGCAATACATGTTTGTATAAATAGTGTTACACAGAAATTATGTTTCATCTTTACTTTCCTCAAATTGAATTAGTAATTCTAGAGAATGTATAGCTTTGTGTAAGTCTTCTATACCATTCTTAGCATTATACCTAGACACATACTTAATAACTGTATGTTGTAATGGATTCATATTGTTAGCCATTGTGTATTCAATAGGTTGTATCTTCATTGTATTATAATGTCTACCACCTATTTGTTTATCTAATGCTTTTAATCGTGCTGTTACTGTTTTCTTCATAATTATACCACAATATTACTTGAAAGTCAAGCAAATTGTTCCTTTAGATATTTCATTGATACAGCCATCTCATCGAAAGATCCATCTTTAACATCATGTAGCATGTAGATGCCTCTCCAGTGTTGATTAGTCTGCTTTGATAGATAGTCTTCATCATGTAAGTAAGCTGAACCAGCAATAATTGCAGTCATTTCAGTCCCATCTGCTCTTCGTCCGTAAGATATTTGTCTTCCTTGTTGATGTCCTGCGAAGCAGCTCATGTGCTTCTTAGTTAAGAGAGCATTGGCAGAAGTGATAGCTCTACCCATGACACCACTAGCAAAATAGTGAGAATAAGCCACCCCATTAACACTAACAACATCCAAGAAAGGATAAACAGTCCAACCAGCTTCTTCATAGCCTAAGTCCTCCATTTGTACAAGTCCTTCTAGTTTCCTATCATACTCAACAGCTCTGTCTATACGATGTTCATGGTTACCTAGAGTTAGTATCATCTTAGGTTTCCATACTTTTTTCTTAGCCTTAGCCATTTGTTTTTGTACTCTACGAATAGGTGCTAGTAAGGTTTCCATACCCTTTCTAACTGCTCGTACATCTGCTTTGTAAGTCCTACCTTCAAATGATTTCTTACCTACATCGTAACTAGATAAACTAGGCATGTCTGCAAAGTCACCAATCATAACAATTACATCTGGTTTCTTAGCTGCAGCATACTGACCTATCCACTTAAGATAATCAAGGGATATCCCAGGCTTTACCTGGGTATCTGGGATTACTAAATGTTTCATGTATGTTTCTCCACTAATTGTTTATATTGATTGATCCAATCTTTACGAAAGTCAATCCAATCAAACCCTGCTTTTTCTGCCCACTGCCAATACTTAGTTTTACTTCGTTTAGTTATCCTATTGTCAGGATTCATAAACAAAAAGATAATGGTTACATTCGGATTGTGTTCTTTAAACCAAACCATTTTCTGTCTAGTATCTAAATCTAACTTACCTTTGGCTTCTATAAATACATTGTTTGCCATCTTAAAGTCTGGTGTATACTTTCTTTCTTTCTCTGGCTGTATATAAGCGATATCTTCTGGTTCATATTTAACTGATGGAAAATTCTTTTTCAGTAAGATCCAGGCTTTCTCCTCCAGTTTGCTTTTGAAATTGTTCAAACCTATCTCTCCAATTATCTTCTAAAAACCTTTTCATCCATAGGCATGTAGCATTACGAATAAACCTATCGTTATCATTGTATAAATCCTGAACGATTATAAACATCTCTTCAGCATTCTCACAACTACCTAACATGTTCTTAGCTTTCTTTTTTCCTAGTCCTTTTATACCTACTATATTGTCTGAGGTATCTCCTATAATACACTGTTCAAAGAATAGACGAAGACCTTCAAGTTCTGTTTGTTCAAAGAAGGTATCAGGTCTTGTCCAATTCTTACCACTAATTTCCCATGAGAAATGTTTACCAGGTACTTGCAATAAATCTTTATCAAGAGTGCATATGATTGTATCTTGTGTTTGATTTATTGACATCTCATCATCAGCTTCCAACCCCTCGGCAGCTAACTCTGCTCCCATATGTTCTAGTGCATGATCTTTCAATGCTTGGAGATGCTTAGGTTTAACTCTACCTTTCCTATTTGCTTTGTAAGTTGTTAAGACATCGTTACGAAAGTTTATAGGATGAGAAAGAAAAGCTCGATACTTTGTAGCTCCTACTTTCTCTATTATCCTATCCATAAGTTGGTTAGCTCGGTAGATTGCTATATCTAGCGAATCATCTTCGGCACTTGCTGCACTTCTAAAACATACTAAATCATGGTCAATTAGTGCTTCCATTTTATTTCCTAAATAAGTGCATCATCTGGAAAGTCATCTAGTGATGGCTCATTTTTACTACCTAGTACCCAGTTTTCATATTGCTTAGCCAGGGCTATAACTTCACTAGGACTACCTTGTGTTGTATTGCTACCTGCTAAGGCTAGGGTTGCTACAGCATTTGAAAGAGAAGACTGACGTACAATCATTACTTGTCTTGCTGCCCTTTCATCTGGTGTTTCATAGTTACTAGTTCTAGCTGCTGCAGGTTTAGCTGCTTGTGTTACTGCTGCTCCTACAGTTGCTTGACTATCTACTTCTCCTTCACCAAGGATCTTAATCCATTGCCAATAACCATTGTCATCTTTTTTAGTAGAGACGTTAACGCTGTCTCCTTTGGTCCAGCTTTGTGCAGCTTTGAATACATCAGGTGCACTAAATGACATAAGCTTTTTGGATTGAGCTTGTCCTTGCTCGTTCTTATACGTTATCTCTAATGACTGGTATTGTCTACCATTCTTAGCTGAATGCGTATTTAAACTTCCTACATCTATAATACTAATTTGCATTTATAGTCTCCATGTTACCCCATGATGGTCCTATTTGACATTCAACTCTCATGGGAAGGTTGAACTTTTTACCAAATAACTTTTCAAAGTTAAGAGGTACGTCATTAAAACATTTATCAACTAACTTTATTATACTATTAGTATCCCATACTTTCTGATCAAAGTCAAGCATTATTGAATCATGAACTGTATTTATTAATTGTATACTGTGTTTACTTTTAAGTCTATTGCGCAAGGATACTCTAGCTATAGCCATTAAGTCTGCACCTAACCCTTGTACTGGGTAGTTTAGTATTCTTGTTCGTGGAAACTTAGGATTACCTTGACTATTAATTTCTGGATAGTAATCATAACGTCTACCTGTAGGCATAACTAAACAGTTATCTTTCTTAGCTCTAAAGAATATCTGTTCATGCCAATCTTTAAGACCACTGTACTTAGCATAGAACTCTTCGATAACTCTTTGCCAGAATGATTCATTACCTATGTTTTTAAAGCTGTGGTCGTTAGCGTATGAGTACGCACTCCCTCCATAAATTAATCTGAATACAAAAGTCTTAGCTGTTAACCTGTCAGGCAGTCCAAATCTTTTTTGATTGTCTGCATGTTGGTCAACTTCATTGAGTATCTCTTTGATTGCTGTTGGATCTTGTGATAGATAGGCTGCTCCTATCCATTCAAGTTGTTTAGCATCTGCGTTTAATAACATATTATAGTCCTGTAGTTTCCACTAATCTGTGGTTGTATTCGATGATAATACTTTGCCTTAGCTCACGTTTAGCATCCTCATTTAGTAAGGCTAGTACTGCATTAGGTCCAAGAGATAGTATCATTTCACTGAACTCGTATGCTGTATGGTGATGGTGTGCTTCTTCCATCTGTCGCTGCATGTCATGTTGTTGTTTGTCTGCACTCATGTTAATCTCCATAGTTAGATGTGAAGAGTGTTTTAATTTCTCCATCAAAGTTTTGTAGGTTAGGCTTACTGCTGCTTAACCTTCCTGTTTTGGCAACACATTGGTTGAGCTGCCCATGTATCTTACCTTTCTTCCAATTCATTAGGTCCGTTAGTTTAGTTAGACCAAAGTAATAAGTTGTCATTCGTTTTTCTAATGTTGCTCGTGTAAGTATTATGTTTAGTACTTCCATAGCTTCTTTGTTACCCTTAAGACTTTTAATAGTCTTTTCGTCAGTAGAGTATAAACCTTCTTTGGCAAGCTCTGAACCTTTGATAGGTGTAACTTTCCTTTCAAATGGTATTGTGTAATCTTCCCATTTATATTTAGCCTCACCTTTCTTAGGTCCTGTTTTATATTCACCAATAAGTACTTGACGCTTAGCCTTAATGTTTCCACCATAAAGAAAAGCAGAAAGATGATCCACACTATTGGGATTAAAGTCAGGGTAATTATGATATTTAAAAAGCCTAGCATTAAGTTTTGCAATCTGTTCTTCCAGCTCATGTCCAAGTGTGTTACTCCAATCATATTCAAAGTTAAGTCCATTGAACTCCATCTCTTGTAGTACCATTAGGTCTTGGTTATGTAAAGAGATAAGTCTTTTAAGCTCAGGACGTGATTCTAATTCTTTTATTTGTTCATACATAACTTTCTCTGTTAGTGCTAAGTCCTGTAAAAGATAGTCTGTAAGTATGTCAAGAGGTACTTTGTCAGTATCAATATCATTCTTCCAGTAGTTTTCTTTTACTTCATCTAACTTAGTACCTAACTCGTAGTACTCTGCAACTGCATTTAAAGATGGATAAGGTTGTGATTGATTCCTTAGTATAAACTCTACTAATTGACAATCCCATATTCTCTTGTCTTTAAATACTATACCATATCTTTGTAACCAATGCAAGTCAAACTTGATGTTAAACCCTACAAGCACATCTGCCTCATCCACAGCATTTTGGATGGTATCTAGCAATTCCTTATAGGGGTCAACGGAGTATTCGATATCATAGATACCTTTATCTTTTAGTCCTACTAACATTAGCTTGTTAGTTAGGTCAAAGGGATTACCTTTGTTGCTAATGTTTGTTTCTACATCTAGTGTTAAGTATTTCATTTGTCCATGAACCTCGCATATTCTGGTTTAATAATTACTGCTGAATTACCATGTCGTAGATCAGGTAGACTATCTTTATCACCTAGCAATTTATTCTTGCTAATGTTTAAGTATCTCATGTTACTAGTGTTATCTGTCTCCTTACCTATACCTAGTATCCAGTCAGCTTCTCCTTGTTTTGCTGTTTTACTACTGTCTACATCATCCATTGTTAACCATAGTTTATTCTCTGCTGTTCCGCCTGCTTGGCTCACAGCTATTACTGGTGCATATGTCTTAGCTAATTCTCTAGCCCATTGATATAGCTGCTTAAGCTGCAAGTCATTACGATCTGCTTTAAACCCTTTGATCTTGTCTATCTGGTCAAAGATAACTAATGCTGGGTTAGATTCTTTTAGTATCTGTTCTATCCTACCTGTTGTAGATGAATCTTCAAAGTCATATATCTTAAGCCTACCTCCTGTCATCTCTTTATACTTCTTACTGTTGTCATCTATGTTGTCAAATAGTTGTTGGCTATTAACATTGAGCAAGGCTTGGTAACATCTGATAGCTACTTTCTTACCTTGCTCTTCGTTGTTAAACCATATGATATCTCCTTCAGTATGCTGAATCATATGTGTTATTTCACTAGCTAAGAACGTAGTCTTACCTGTTTCAGGTCTAGCAAAGATGAAACCAAAGTCACCTTTACGTAAAGAACCTAGTGATTGGTTAAGCCATTTTAATCTCCAACGTAATCCCGGTGTTCCTATCTGTGCTTGGTATAAGTCTGATAGTTCCATGTTAACTGCTTCAGGTACATCAGCCTCTACTTCTTGATGCTCAAACTCAGAGAACTTATTGATTAGGTCATCTATCTTGGCACTACCTTCTTCTACATCTAATGCTAGTCTTGCAATATCTCCTGCTAACGCACGTCTTCTGTGTTCTTCTAACAAAGAGGTGATAGCTGTTACATTATCTATGTCATCTGTTAGTATCCTATCTAATAGATCAGATAGCTCTACTCTTTCTGAATCTTGTAATAAGTAATTAGTATTATACTCTAGTAATAAATTAACTTTACTAATAGATTCATTACTATTCTTATTATAATAACTATTAACTATTAAGAACATCTTATATAGATTAACATAATTAATCTTTATATAATTAATGTTAACATACTTATAGTATTTTGTAAAGTAATTTCTATCATTACAAAATAAATTTAATATCAACTCTTCAACCATTGTGTTATCTCCGTTTTGTTATACTCTTTAGGATCTAGAGGAGTGATGATTGCTCGACTAGTTATTCCTTTGCTGCGTAATCTATTCTTAATTTGAATAGCATTTTTTGCCTTGTCTCTATCCAACCAGACATATATACTGTTAAAGCATCTGATTAATTTAACCTCATGTTCTTTTGATAAGCTGCTACCTAATACTGGAATTGCTGCAAACTCTTTTGTTCTTGCAATTTTGATAGCAGATAGAACGTCTTCGACCAGTATAACTGTACCACCTTTTCCATATATTGTCAAGGGTTTCATACCTTGACTCTTATATTTCTGTTGACCATAGCCAAAGTTTCTACCTTGCCAGTAGGAATTTGTCTGTATTAATACTAATACTTTAGATGGATTACTCCACTTGATTTTGTATTTATTTATCTCATCAGGAGTAATGTTATATTTTAGCAGCCACTGCATAGCTTCTTGTGGAATATCTTTAGTAGTTGATATCAGAGTGCCATCTGACTGCTTTGTCTCACCTCGATTGATTCTAGCCCTTAGAGATGCTGTGTCTGTTTTATGTACATAATACTGACAACCAAAGCAATACTGGTGGTCATCATAATCTCCTAGATTATTCTTACTACCACACTTAGGGCAGGGTATATGTTTTATAAATAAACTCATGACTATCCTTATTTACTAGGTAATTCGGGCTCGTCTTCAGGGTGCATTAGATCTTCTCTTTCTATTGCAGCAATACTTTCTTCTATATCAAAGTAACATTCATTACATAGATCTATGAACTCATTAGTGACTGTGTGTTTTCTAGTAGCTTCATAATCTGACAGTCCTTTGTTACATGCTATACATCTCATACATATCTCCAGTTTAAATTAATAGTATAACATAGTATACTAATTAATCATAGCAGTCTTTTTTAAGAAAGACAATAGCTATATAATCTTCTTCCTCTTCATCAATTTGTTCAGAAATACCGGAATTATTTATTTGAATCCAGTTGTTATGACCATATTGTTTCATACAAAACTCATCTAATAAATCTGTATTCATTTTATTTCTCCTCATATTTAGGTGTCTTCATTATAAAATCAAATGCTTTCTGTGATTGAGCTGCTGCTTTAAGAATATTATTACTATCTTTTTCAAGTACTTCCAGCCAAGAGTTAATGTACTCAGTATGCTGCAACTTACCTTCAATACCTAATCCATTACATAACATAGCTGAACCTAACTCAGCTACTAGCTCTTCAAATGCGTAAGCTTTGTTACCAAATCTTCCTTCATTAAGTTTACGATCAAGGCGTTTCTCATGTCCTGTCCAATGAGTAAGTTCATGTAATGTAGTAGCATAATAATCTTCGGGTGTTTTAAATTTAGTTATCTTAGGTATTTTTATAAGGTCCATAGAAGGAACGTAGCACGCATTATCAGCACCCTCTTGTAATTCAGCACCTGTTTCTTTAATAACTTTCTCTACATTATCTTTACGGAACTCAATAAGATCAACCTCTGGCATAACTATAGTACCCTCGATAGCATCACGATTAAAGACACGATATACTCTCATCATTCTAAAGTTTTTATCTTCACCTGTTTTTTTATCTTGAGCTTTAAAAGGTTTAAAGAAAAAGATAGGTACAGATTTCATACCTTTCTTAATAGGTTTATCTAATCCTGTAAGAGTCTTAGCTTGATTGTAGGTACACCACATAGTACTAGTCCCTATATCTTTATCTCCTTGATACATGTTTAACCACATCCAGTTAGCACCTGAATAAGGTCTACTTGTTAATAAGTTTTTAGGTCTATCAGATTGCCAAGACTTCATCCACGTACCTGGGTTATCTTTAAGACCTGCAATTACTTTATCAGTAATTAATTTAGCTATTTCTTTACTATTCATAATCTTCTCCATAATTCCAACACGCTTCAGGATGTTTTTTATAATCAATTTTAACATCATAAGCTTCTGAAAATCCTGCACTACTACCAAAATGGTCTTCCTTCCATGCTTCTAATGCCCTTGCTCTTTCTTTATTCATCTTTACTCTCCTTAGTAAGCTTCATCTCGCATTGCTTCATAGATTTCTTCATACAATCGTTCTATTTGTCCTTCAGATAAAAGATAGTCTTGCTCTATCCCATTATTATCTTGGTATGTAGCTATAGGATATATAGTAGGATAAGAACCTTCATCATCAATATCAATATCATATGAAATATCTAGGTGAACCTCTTCATCATCTAAGTCTTTGTTAGTTAGCCATGCTGATCCATCCCACATGTGTTTGTACCAGTCTTTTGGATTCATTTGGATTCTCCTAATAGTCTAATTGTAATTTCTTTTTCTATAATTTCTTCTTGCTCATCAGTAAAAAGTTTATCTCCTATCCATAAATCATAAAGTACTTCTTTTTTAATTTGTTCTTCTGACCTATCCATTAGTTTACCTCCTCTATGGTATCAATAGTAAAATTAGCATTAACTTCACTATCCTCTGTTGTTACATACGAGTTTGTTTCATTATAGAATACTTCTTTAGCATGAATAGCAGACTCAGCTTCTACCCCTACTTCATATTTAATTGTTTCTGTGCAATATACAATATATTTTTTCATGTTATATTATCCCATTTAATGTTATATAAATATAAATAAAGCTGTTTATTACTAAAACTATTAGTATTTTATCAAACATTTTTATATCTCCTTTGTATTTGTTGAAGTAATTCGATATTGATTAGTATAGTAGGTTTAGTTACTATAGGACCACGTACAGGAAATTTATTATATACTTTATAATAATTATAAACATAAACTTCTTGTAAAGCAGCTAAGTTTAAATCTTTATTTGAAATAGTTATATCCATTGTATATCTCCATAGTTAAAAAAGCCTTTATGACCGACCAGTAGTTTTGCACTTACAGTTTAAGCATTACATTTTATTTTCTACTCTGCCGCAAGAACTTTACATTTGCACCGATCGTCTCTTCATTTGTACAAAGTTATACTAACACCGTTTTGATCTACGACTATAGGGTTTTGGTTTTGTTTGTCTTATACTATAGCAACTTGTTGCTCATACAATGCTTTTGATTTTAAAGTCTAATTGCTTAGCAATAAGGCCTTAGTTCACGAATCGTTTTTATTCGTGATCTAATGCTTTATTGTTATTAGGCTTTGTATTATAAACATCTCAACTTGTTGAGATTTTAATCCTGAGCGAAGCGAAGGTTTTTTTTACGAGCGAGGAACGAGCGAGTGCGTCAAGAAATAAAAAGTAATCCACAAAGTTATCCACAAGCAAGATAGCCTGTGGATAAGTCTGTGCATAAAGCTGTGGATTAATTAATCTTTAAGACTTCATCAAGTGCAGGTACTTCTATCTTGATACCTCTGGCTTTTAATTTCTCTAAGCCTTCAAGCCTTGATGCTGTCGCCATTTGTTTACCTAGCAATTTCTTATCATTGGCGGTGTAAGGTCTGAACTCATCACCTGTTAAATCTTTATATGAAATCTTTAGCTCAGTTGAGAACTCTTGCATTTGCTCAATACATTCTTCGCTGTTGGTCACCTGCTCATTCAATGAATTGATATAAGCGTCATGGGTATCAGTACAATTTGAAGAGGTAACTGCCTTGGTTAGATTATCAGTGAGTGTTCCACCTAGATAATTATTCTGTGCCTTCACTTGATAATCAATAGCACCGATGATGGCATTCACCACCTTGGCTCTAGTTGATTGATTCAGGCTACCATTTTCTTTTTGATAGTCTGTAAGGTTATCATTGTCAAACATTTCTATTAAGTTATTAATTTCTGTTTTCATTTTAAATCTCCGTTTTGATAGGGTTGTTGTTTTCTTACCACACTTGAGAGGTTAACCCTTTGTCCCTTTCATGTATATGATTTTACACCTAGACACACTCTAAAGTATGTCTGAAATGTAAAAGTTTGTTACATTTGTGTTACATTTTCCTTTTACCTTCCTATAGACTGCCTTTAGATAAGCGTGTCTTTTGCTTATCGTCAACAGTTTATAAGTAATTATTACGATTGTTATACTGCTCATCTATTTCAGATTGAGTATATTCTATCTTGTCTTCAAAAGAATAATATATATAATCACTATGATCTACACCTTGTTCTAGATTAGGTTTATATTCTTTTAATCTATTACATTGATACTCTCGTAGTTCAACTAACTTCTTTTTATATTGCTTGATTAATAGATTACTTGTTTGTGTTAATAACATTTGATCGTCTCCTTATTAATTATTTAACCTTCACAAATCAGGTTGATTATTTAATTATTTTTATTTATTTATTAATTATTCTTACAAAATAATTTATCATGTAATAATTATTTATATCAATGGTTTATGATTATTCTCTCTATGTACACACAATGATTGATTGTTTACTATGTGTACCACAGTATAGTTATTCTTCTTATGAAGAGTATATTATTATTAATTAATGATAGGGGGGGTAGTATAATTTAATTATTGGTATTATATATAGAACCACAATAATGATATTAGAAGGGAATAGTGGTTATTTAGAGAAAGATGTAACTATTTACAAGAAAGGTCTTGACTTTTACTAAAATCTATGCTATAATATTACCTTATTAGAAAGTTTAAGTAGTTTTAGTATTAAGTTTATAATTATGTAGTCGTTTCTTTAGAGAGAAACGCCTAATTAATAGTAATAATTAATAATTATCCTTTTAAGGGGAATAATTTGGCTAGAAGAGGTAGAAGAACCATTGAGGAAACGAATAAGATAAGAGAAGCCCAAGGGTTGCCTTTGATTAAACGTAAGCCACCTAAGATCAAGAAGAGAAAGAGTGAAGCTATTCTTCCTGTATCTAAAAAAGCACGTCATCAAGAAGTATTAGCAGGAATGCTAAACAGTAAGGGTAAGCGTGTAGTAGATAAGATCCTAGATAAGGCTCTAACAGATGGTGATGACGACCAAATGGCTTGTTTAAAGATTGTGATGGATAGAATACTTCCTTCTGATTATATACAGAAGATGAAAACAAATGGAAATCAGATACAGATACACATTAGTGGTGTAGATACAACTAATATTAACGAAAAGAACGTAATCGAAATGGAGACGATAGATGGCGACGAATAATATGGCGAGTGATGCTTTTAAACGAGCACAGAACTTATTAAGTCCTGGGTATAATAAAATTGATACCTTTGAAGCAGTCACAACGTTATCTAAAGATGATGCACAAGACCTGGCTAGAGCAATGAAACTAGATGCAGGTGTTACAGGCTATGGTAATACTCCGTTTAATGATAATCAAGCAAGTATGGATTCTTACTTTCCTAGTATAGAAGATCAGACAGCAATACCAAGACCTTTGGAAGAAGACCCAGATGAAATAGTATATGAAGATAAATTTAAAGAAGTAATGGAAACTGAAAGACAACTAAGAAATGTAGATGCTGCTCAAAGACTAAGAGACTTTAATGAAGGTATAGATACTGCAGGTAAAGGTATAAATAAAGGTGTGGATTGGCTAGGAGATAAATACAATGAAATATTTGGTACTAATAGTGATGATGACGATAGTAGCAAAGCAACGACAGGCATGCCTCCTGATGCACAAAAAGACTTTATAACCTATATGGACTTTTTAAAAGAAGAAGAGGATTTTAGGGCAACTCCTTATAGGTTAGGTGAAGAAAAACAAAATACAATAGGATATGGTCACTATGGAACTGATGTACAAGAAGGTCTTAATATAACTAAAAGACAAGCAAACAATATTCTAAGAAATGATATAGAGACACGTTTGCCTAAGATTAGAAAAGCTATACCTCAATTTGAAGATCTTCCAATAGATGCTAGGAAGCACTTACTAGGCTCATGGTTTAGAGGATCTCTTTCAGGTTCTCCAAAAACACTTGCGTTAATTAAGGCTCGTAAGTATAAAGAAGCAGCTAAAGAGTTTTTAGATAATCATGAGTATAAAACAACTAAGTTTGGTGGTGTTAAAAAACGAATGAGGGCAACAGCTCAAGCCTTACGTAACCTGAAATAGATGACAGATTTAAATGTAAAGCTTCATGAGAAACAACGTGAAGTATTTGATAATGATACACGATTTAAGATAGTAGCAGCAGGTCGTAGGTTTGGTAAATCCAGACTTGCAGCTTGGCTTCTCCTTATTGAAGGACTACAATCTAAATCTAAAGATGTCTTTTATGTAGCACCTACATACCAGCAAGCTAGGGATATTATGTGGGGTGTACTAAAAGAGTTAGGGCATGAGGTTATAACTTCTGCACATGAGAACACGTCAGTGTTAACTCTGGTTAATGGAAGAAAGATATACCTTAAAGGTGCAGATAGACCTGACACACTACGTGGTGTAGGGCTCTCATTTGTGGTTATCGATGAGTATGCTGATATTAAACCTAACGTATGGGAACAGATCTTACGACCAGCACTAGCTGACGTACAGGGTAAAGCTCTATTTATAGGGACTCCTAAAGGAAGAAACCATTTTTATGAGTTATATAAGTATGCAGATATGGACAAGGATAAGGATTGGAAGGCTTTTCACTACTCATCCTATGATAATCCACTAATACCTGCTAGTGAAATTGATGCGGCTAAGAACTCTATGAGTTCGTTCGCTTTTCGACAAGAATTTTTGGCTTCATTTGAAGCAGCTTCTAGAGATATATTTAAAGAAGATTGGATACATATAGAAAGTGAGGAACCGAATGAAGGGAATTACTTTATTGCAGTGGATTTGGCAGGCTTTATTAAAGTTGATAAAGATGCAGGTAATAAGAATAGTAAACTTGATGAAACATCTATTGCAGTTGTTAAAGTACACAATGATGGTTGGTGGGTGGCTGAAATTAAGCATGGTAGGTGGGACATTAAAGAAACTTGTGAACAAATATTTAACTTAGTTCAAGAGTATGAGCCTACTAGAGTAGGTATAGAAAAAGGTAGTTTAAAAAATGCAGCACTACCTTACTTAATGGACTTAATGAAAAAGAATAATACTTACTTTAGAATAGAGGACTGCACTCATGGAAACCAAAAGAAAACAGAGCGTATTGTTTGGGCACTACAAGGAAGATTTGAACATGGGAAAGTTACACTTAATTATGGTGACTGGAATAATGCTTTTATTGATCAACTGGTTAATTTCCCAAATAGCCAGCTACACGATGATCTAGTGGATTCACTAGCATATATAGATCAGATACAGATAACAGATACAGTCTTTGATGATGTAGAAGAAGATTATGAAGTTCTTGATGTAGTCAGTGGATATTAAATAAGGAAAAAAACATGGCAGAATATGCAGCACCATCGAAACTAGTTACTTGGATACAGGGTCATTGTACTGATTGGAGAGACAATCGAGATGATAACTATTTAGAAGCTTGGAAAGAATATGAAAGACTATGGCGAGGAGTCTGGCATGCCGAAGATAAAATGCGTGAGACAGAAAGAAGTCGTATTGTTTCCCCTGCTTTACAAGAAGCTATTGAAAACCATGCTTCTGAAATAGAAGAAGGAGTTTTTGGTTCAGGAGACAGCCTATTTAGTATTGATGATGACATGGCAGATAAACAAACTGCTGATGTTCAATACTTACAAAACTACATGAAAGAATGTTTTAAGAAGAATGGTCTTCGTAAATCTGTAGGTGACATTATATTATTGTCTTCTATATATGGTACAGGGATTGGTGAAGTAGTTCTTAAAAAGACAAAAAACTTAGTCCCAGCTACTAAAGTTATGGATGAGTTAGACTCTATTGCTATTGGTACTAGGTCTGAAGATAAAATAAGTATTATGTTAAATCCAGTTAGTCCTCAAAACTTTCTAATAGACCCTAATGCTGTAAGTATTCAAGATGCTATGGGCTGTGCTATTGAAGAGTTTGTATCTGCACATAAGATAGCAGAAAACATGGAATCTGGTATATATTTAAAAGCAGATTTAGGTGGTAATGCTACCTCTGAGCTAGACTTAGAAGAATCTTGGATAGATGAAGAGTATGACCAAGACAAGGTTAAAATTCTTAGATACTATGGACTAGTACCAGAAAAACTAATTGATGATCCAGAAAGCATGTCAGTAAAAGATGTAATTGAGGGTGGTACTGACTTATTAGAAACTTATGGTAACTTAGTAGAAGCTATTGTAGTTATTGGTAATGATAATGTTCTTCTTAAAGCAGAACGCTCTCCTTACATGATGAAAGATAGACCTTTAGTAGCTTATCAAGATGATACTGTACCTAATAGATTTTGGGGTAGAGGAGTTGCAGAAAAAGGTTTTAATATGCAAAAGGCTTTAGATGCTCAACTACGAGCACACCTAGATTCTTTAGCATTAACTACAGCACCTATGATGGGTATGGATGCTACACGTTTACCTAGAGGAGCTAAATTTGAAATTAGACCAGGTAAAACTATTCTTACTAATGGTGCTCCAAGTGAAATCCTTATGCCCTTTAAGTTTGGTGTAACAGACCAAGCTAATTTACAGACAGCTCAAGCATTTCAACAAATGTTGTTACAAGCAACTAATACATTAGATACAGCAAGTGATACTAAACAACCTACAGGTGGTGAACTATCAGTAACATTAGCTAGTATACTTAAAAAGAATAAACGTACTTTAGTTAACTTTCAAGATAACTTCTTAATACCATTTATAGAAAAAGCAGCCTATAGATTTATGCAGTTTGATCCTGAGCACTTCCCAGTAGCAGACTATAAATTTGTAGCTAACTCATCTTTAGGAATGTTAGCCAAAGAAGTAGAACAGGTACAGTTTATTAACTTACTAAAAACATTAGGACCTAATTCACCTATATTACCTCTATTACTACAAGGTATTATTAAAAACTCTAGCTTACCTAATAAATCAGAACTAGAAGCTACTTTACTACAAACAACACAGCAACAACAACAACAGAAAGCTCAGACTTCTCAATTAACTATGGCTCAAGCTCAAGCACAGATTGCTCTGCTTAATGCTGAAGCTCAAGAAAATACAGCACAAGCTCAAAACTATATGGTAGAAGCTCAGATGAGACCTCAAGAAATACAAGCTAAATTGATGACAGCTTTAGCTACTAACTTGCCAAGTGAAGCTGATGAACAAGAACTAGAGTTTAAACGTAGAGCTAAGACAGCAGAGTTAATGTTAAAAGAGACTGAACTAGACCTTAAACGGCAAGATATGATAGACAATAAAGATATAGTTAAAATGCAAATGATGAAAAAATAGCTTGACTTTTAAAATTAAATATGGTATAATATTAGTATGGTAGAAACTGAATTAGAAAAGTATTACGAAAATAGATTTGATATGATGGCAACTGAAGGATGGAAAGACCTTATAGAGGATGTTCAAACTTTATATAATCAGTATAGTAATATAAGTACTATAGATGATGATAAGGGACTACAGAAACGTAAGGGACAATTAGATATTCTTAATTGGATACTTACTCTTAAAGATGTTTCTGATCAGACCTATAAGGAATTAAATAATGAAGATACTATTTGAATTTGAGTGTACTAAATGCGGAGTCTTTGAAGAAATCGTAGAGTACTCTAAAGAACTAGATTGTCCTACTTGTGGTAAGGTAGCTAAGAAAATTATAAGCACACCTGCAATACACCTAGAAGGATGGTCAGGATCTTTTCCAGGAGCTACGGCTAAATGGGAAAGAAAACATTGGCAAGATGCACGTCAAAAAACCGCAAAGGCTGCTGAGGATTAGTCTCCCCAGTTACCTTCCTAAAATGCTTATCGCACAGGAGAAATGATATGGCTGATATAATAGATGAAGTTGAAGATGAAGTAATTGAAATTCCAGCACCTGACATTGCTGTAGAAGAAGGACAGGTAGAACGTCAACTCGATACTGAGTTAGAATCTATTCCTGAACCTGCAGTAAAAGAAGTTGTAGAGGATGAATTACCTGAGAAGTATAAAGGTAAATCTGCTAAAGAAATTGTTGAAATGCACCAAGCTGCTGAAAAGCTAATTGGTAAACAAGGATCTGAAGTAGGTGAACTTAGAAAGGTAGTTGATGACTTTATTCAAACACAAACATCGAAAGAAGCACAGACTACAGAGACAGAGGTAACACCTGAAGACTTTTATGATGACCCTGCAAAGCATGTCAAGAAAGCAGTAGAGAACCATCCTGCAATAAAGGAAGCTCAAGAACAAGCCTTACAAATGAAGAGAACATCTACATTAACAAAGCTTAATTCTGAGTATCCTAATCTAGAGCAGATAGTTCAAGATCCTGATTTTGCAGAATGGATTAAAGGTTCTAAAGTTCGCTCTGAATTATACAATAGAGCTGAAATACATTTTGATTATGATGCAGCAACAGAACTATTAGGCAACTGGACTGATAAAAAGGAAAGAGTTGCTAAAGTTGCTGAAACAACTAAAATTGATAAAGACAATCAAATGAAAGCAGCTAGTATAGGCAGTCAAGGGAGTAACGAACCTGTCTCAAAAAAGAAGTATCGTAGAAGCGATATTATAAATCTTATGCAACATGATCCTGATAAGTATGATTCTTTATCTGAAGAGATAATGTTAGCATACCAAGAAAACAGGGTTATTTAATTAAACTTTTTAGAGAGGTAATATAAAATGGCTTATCCAACCCCCCAGGTCACTAAGACCACAGCCGCAACCTTCATCCCTGAAATATGGAGTGATGAGGTAATTGCATCATACAAGAAACATTTAGTAGCAGCAAATGTATTTAAAAAAATGTCCTTTAAAGGCAAGAAGGGAGATACAGTAAATATCCCTTCACCTGCTAGAGGCTCAGCTTCTGTTAAAGCAGCATCAACAGCAGTTACATTGATTGCAGCTACAGAAACTAACATCCCTGTACTAATTAACAAGCATTATGAATACTCACGTTTTATTGAAGATATTGTTGAAGTACAAGCTTTATCATCACTTAGACGTTTTTATACAGATGATGCTGGTTACTCACTAGCTAAACAAATTGATACTGACATGGTTCAATTAGGTAGAACATTCAATGGTGGTGCTGCAACTGCAGCTTACACTGCTGGATTAGTTGGTGGTGATGGTACAACAGCTTATGTTGCTGGTTCTAATAACCAATCAGCATTAACTGATGCAGCTATCCGTAGAACTATTCAACGTTTAGATGACAATGATGTTCCTACTGAAGGACGATTCTTTATGATTCCTCCATCAGCTAGAAATACATTAATGGGTCTTGATCGTTATACAGCTATGGACTTTGTTGGTGAAGCAGGAAATGCTAACACAATTAGAAATGGACAAATTGGTAACCTTTATGGTATGCCAGTATATGTTTCATCTAACTGTGATACAACTTCTGGTTCAGCTAATGCTCGTGTTGCTTTAATGGGTCATAAAGATGCTGCTGTTCTTGTTGAACAGTTAGGTATTAGATCACAAACACAATACAAACAAGATTATTTAAGTACTCTTTACACTTCAGATACACTCTATGGTGTTAAAGAATTACGTGATAACTCTGCGTTTGCATTAGTGGTACCTGCGTAATACTGATTCCCCTCTTCGGAGGGGATATCTTTATGCTTACTTTATGAGTAAGTATAAATATATAAATTAATTAGGAGATTGTTATGGTAACTTTCAAATGTGTAGCTTCAGGAAATACTGTTTCATTTAGTTCAGAAATGGATATTAAAGAAATGAAAAAACATGATGGATATGTTGAAGTACCTAATAAAGAAAAAGAAGTAGAAAAAAAAGAAAAATTAACTAAATCTGCAAAATAGGAAAATATAATGGCTATATTTAGAGGGGTAGGTGGTGCTGGAGATGCAACAACTGATGCTAGTAGTGCATCCTCTCTAGCTACAACAAAAGCAGCAGAAGCGGCAGCTAGTGCAGCAGCAGCTCTTATTAGTGAGACAGCAGCAGGAGTTAGTGCTAACACAGCAGCAGGTTATGTAGATACTTTTGATGATAAGTATTTAGGGTCTAAAGGATCAGCTCCTACAGTAGATAATGATGGAGATGCTTTAACAGATGGAGCTCTATACTTTCTTACTACAACTAATATTATGTATGTTTATGACCTAGCTACTACAACATGGCTACAACTAACTTTAACAGATTCTAATCAAACTAAGGTAAATACTGTCGCTACTAATATAACTAATGTTAATGCAGTAGCAACTAATGAAACAAATATTAATGCAGTAAACACTAATGCTACTAATATCAATACTACAGCAACTGGTATAACTCCTATAACTACAGTAGCAACTAATATAGCAAGTGTTAATACAGTAGCTACTAATGTAACCGATGTTGTTACTTTTGCAACTACTTATCTTGGAGCTTTTAGTAGCAGTGCCATTCCAACTACAACACAAGAAGGAGCTTTATACTGGAATACTACAGTTGACCAACTATATATCTGGGATGGATCAGCATGGAATAATGCGGCTTTTGATGTAACAGGAGCAGTAACATCTTTTAATACCCGTACTGGTGGTGTAACCCTATCAAGTAGTGATGTAACAACAGCACTAGGTTTTACTCCTGCGGCTGCTTTAGGATTTACTCCAGTAACTAATGCTAGAACCCTAACAGTCAATGGAGAAACCTATGACTTAACAGCAAATAGAACTTGGACTATTGATGCAGATGACATACTACCTTCACAAACAGGTAATAGTGGTAAAGTTTTAGCAACAAATGGATCTGTTTTATCTTGGGTAGTAGATGCTGCAGGAGCAGTAAGTTCATTTAATACTAGAACAGGAGCTATTACGTTAACTAGTGGTGATGTTACTTCAGCTTTAACTTATACACCTGTTAACCCTTCTACTATAAGTTCTTTTGGTGCTACTCTTATTGATGATGCAGATGCTGCAGCAGCTAGAACAACATTAGGTTTAGGTACTGTAGCAACTACTGCTTCATCCGCTTATGCTACTTCAGCTCAAGGTACTTTAGCTAACTCTGCATTACAACCTGCTACTATTGGATCGACTGTACAAGGCTTTGATGCTGATACTGCTAAAACAGATGTAGATCAAACATTTACTGGAGCACAAAGAGGAACAGTTACTACAGACAATGACTTATCTTTTGACTTAGGTGTATCTAACAACTTTTCATGTACACCTGCTAGCACAGGAACACTTACTTTTACTAATCACACAGCAGGTCAATCAGGCTATGTCTTACTAATCAACTCTGGTGGACATGCTATTTCAGCAGCATCTACTACTAAAATAAATGCTACTGATTTAGCTACTATTAGTGTAGCAGGAACATACCTTGTATCTTATTTTGACAATGGCACAAATGCTTACTTAACAGTAAGTGCAGCTTACGCATAGGGAGTAAATGGGAATATTAAATAACAGTAACGCTATATCAACCATAAGTGGTGATTATACCCTAGAGAACAGCTTACGCTTTCGTGCATCTGCTGATGCGTATTTAAGTAGAGCAAATGGTTCTACTGCTACCCTTGCTACATCTGGAACAATATCTATGTGGGTAAAAA